>Ga0123354_10003601_pt1 | contig 21472 bp, 11 predicted proteins | sample TergutLab28metaG_2_FD_97872 | JGI IMG/M metagenome (GOLD analysis project Ga0123354, IMG submission 97872) | Labiotermes labralis P4 segment gut microbial communities from Petit-Saut dam, French Guiana - Lab288 P4 | ecosystem: Host-associated > Arthropoda: Insects > Digestive system > Gut ... | reverse complement strand
GACCTGCTCATAATCGATGCTGAAACTGGTCTCCTTTCACATCCAAGCACACTTGAATGCGTTTCTCCAAATTCTGGAATACTTTTCCCAAAGTGTCGAAGTTGACGGCTTGAATCTCTTGGCATATAGCGTCTTTGAGTTGTTCGATTGTGCTGGGTGTATTTTTTGTATACTTTGCCCTTCAATAGGCCCCAAAGAAAGAAGTCGGCAGGCATTAGATCGGCTTCCCCTTGTCTCTAACTTTTTAACCAGTTTCTGGATGGAACACTTCGATGGTGCACGTCTTTCACCAAATTTCGCTCGTAATGCCTTCTGGCATGCTTTAAATGAACCTGTTTGCCAGTATTTACGAACGAGAAACCCGCGCTGTTCGACTGTATACACAGACAATAGTTTGGGGCCTCTAGCGAGGGACTCACCCTGTATTTGTGATAATTATAATTTTGCTTGTGTCGGAAAGCATGAAGGGAAAGTGGCAGCTGTGAAGACTTCATTGTAGATGGCAGGATAATAGTAAATGGGTGTTAGACAAACACAATTTGAGAGTATGGAAAGGAATGAACTGGCTCAGGTCACCTTCCAGTTATCGAACTCTATGAATACGGTTTTGAATTTTGGGGGCTTACTTTATACAGGTTATTTGTCTAGCTAAGCAACTGCCGACTGTGTAGAGATGTGGTTACCTCTTGAATTTATAAACGCAGACCTACTGACATTAGCAACATAGTCCCATGCCTTAGAGTGACAGTGATGCAGTATAATGCCTGATGAACGCCAGCTTTATAAGGACCATTGGAATTATAAGAAGGATTGAAAAACATTTTGAAACGAAATAGTTTAAATTGTAACAGAAAAGTTCCGAATACTTATGTTTATTGGACCGTGCATCATCTTGATAGATGAATAAAGAGAGACCAACTTGATGTCACTTGCTTTATTATTTCATTATTTAATGCTCAACATGTTTCGGATGTTAATACATCCATTCTCTGGTGCTTGCGACTTATTTGATGAGTTATTTCATGGGTTGTATAACTCAACAAATAAGTTGCAAGCACCAGAGAATGGATGTATTAACATCCGAAACATGTTGAGCATTAAATAATGAAATAATAAAGCAAGTGACATCAAGTTGGTCTCTCTTTATTCAAGTTCCGAATACTGTTACATACGGGGCACCTTAAGACTTTGTCCTGGTCACCTGACAAACTGTAGTTAGATAACTGAATCATGGTGACTGAGCAGATCAGAGCAGCGGTAACGCTTAAGATAATTGTATTTGGGTTCGAATCTCGACTGATTAGCCCATTGTTTTGTGGTTTTACCCAGCAACCAGACGATTTGCTACGGAGTTTATTTTCTAAGTAAAATGCGATTGACTTCCGCTGAATCGATTTCTGTTCACCATTTCTAATTTATCTTCCCTTCATATTAAAATAGAAGTGACGTCTTTTCATAACCTAAGATTATTCGCCTTATTTAGTACATATATCTGTTGTCCACAGAAGTAATACGCTTTATCGACATTACATCGCACAGGCAGATAGTCTTCAACTTTGGTACCTGCGAATTTATTGACCGTGCAGTCGGGGACAGCTGACAAGGGTGACCCTTAAACTGGGGGTGCTAAGAACCCTCCACCGTAAAAGACAAAATGTCACACAGGACATCGGACATGGCACGATGTTTGTGAGCAAAGTTGTGTTGCGGCTTGCATACAAGACGGCGAATTATCGACCAGATAAGCGACTACTGGCGTCTGTGGAAAGGATGTTACTCATTTGAAGTTATACATGCACCAGTGTGCGTGCTTGTATGTGCATATCGATGTGGTACGCGGATGTCGTGTATATGCCTTATCACTGGACTGTAAGACTGCAGCTTACCGCGGTGTTACTGCAGCTGCTGGTAAGTCTAATCTCATTCGACATTTCGAAGTTCCCACTTCAAGCCCTAAGCTGGCAACATCACCACCAAATTAGGCCCCGAAATGTTCATACGCACACAACACCTGTTCTGAAATTTATTTATGGGACGCAATCGGAAAAGTTTAAAGTTCCCTTTGGCAGTCTTGCAGGTTTTTATCGACATTTCGGTGGGATTTGCCGCCTCACTCTTCAGATCGCAATATAACTATTCAGAGCTGTGAAAATCTCAAACTACAAAATCGGGCAACATTGGAGCAAATAGACTTCTCTTTAAAACCATGGACAGCTGGCTGAAGTTACGTGGATTGCACAGCGGTTGAGGATAACGTTACCCGTCGGTCCCAGTGCAGGGGACGTCAGTCTGAAGTTTCACTTGAGTATGGGGGCTGCTCCTGACCCCAAACAGCGTTTTTTTTTATTCTTTAAAGAAGGGAAAACTATTCAACGTCCATAAAGAAGTAAATAACAGCAAATTGAGACGCTATCATAAAACCACTTTCGAATTGTATCTTTCATTGTGGTTAATATTTAAAGAAACAGAAAACACGAAAAGAAATACGCATAGAGAAGAAAACCAACTAGATGCTACTGAATGCTGTATTGCACTTATAATCTGCTCAACATGTTTCGGGCACTTACATGCCCATCATCAGAAGCTCGAGACTATACTTGTGTTATTGCCGCCGCATATGGTGTGTAATGCCTTGGTTGCTGGTGGTCGCAATAACACAAGTATAGTCTCGAGCTCCTGATGATGGGAATGTAAGTGCCCGAAACATGTTGAGCAGATTATAAGTGCAATAAAGCATTTAGTGGCGTCTAGTTGGTTTTTTTCTGTACGCTTACACTACGATGCACGGACAAACATACATCAAATTCACGAAAAGAAAGATGTCTCCAAAATATTCAATAGTTATATTCTTTTAATTGTTCTGTACGACTTCATATTGAACATCGGATTTGGTCTTGTTCCAGGTCTATTGATGTGCAGCCAGCAAATCGTGCAGTTGCATTGTCTGTGGAGCTGAAGTTACTATCCTTGTGTTGTGCAAAACATCCGGAGTGTCGAAAAATGTTTCAGTTAAAACTTGAGCTGAGAGAAATCTTCGTGTATTCTCAATCAAGTAGCTCTACTAATTTTGAGAAAATCGATAAAAGTCTGCGTTTTATGTAGAATCCGTGTCCTTTAAGAACCATTCGTCTGAAACTAAATGCGAGATCTCCCGGAAATTTCTGGTCTATAAACCATCCATCCTGCATATATATACACGTGGGTAATTTCAAAAGTTTTGCACACTGTACGTTTTCTCTTTAAAAATGAATTTATTTTACAAAATACATTTACAGACCTTCAATGTAATCACCATTGTGCTTTATCACAGCGGTGCAACGTTTGGGCAAGTTTTGTATTCCTGTCAGGTCGCCTTCGTTGTTGATGCGTCTGATTAGTCAGGTCACCTCATTAGACACCTCCTCAGTACTTCTGAAGCGTTTCCCACGGAGTGGTTTCTTCAATTTTGGGAACAAGTCGAAGGCTGGTGGGCTCATGTCAGGACTGTACGGCGGGTGGGGAAGCACTTTCCATCCATACTTTTCCAAAATTTCGGATACTGCACCTGTGGCATGAGTTAATGTATGATCGGTGGTCACTGCGCGAGATCTGACTCCAGTCAGTTTCTTCTTCCATTTCAAGGCTCTGTTTCGCAGAACTGGGACCACGTAGCCTGCCAATACGAACACAACGTTCCTTACTGCAGTCTGTGAAATCTAATCAATTAAATGCTGAGGTGAAACATGCGTATGGACACGACTCTTCCTTCTGTAGTGTTATTTTTCTTACTTTGTACAGAGAACGTGTAAAAACTTTTATATTTTTACCTGTTAAGACCCGTTACAACTTAGCGTGAAAAGCAGACATTTCCTGTCTCTAACCACGGTTATTTTGCTTTGCGACAGTGGATATAAGTGTCCCATAATTGAACGTGAAGACAGGTAGCTCACCCATAAAATCGAAGAACAACGCAAATTGGAGACGCAGTTATTCCTCGCCTGGCAGGGGGGTTGAGAGACTTGATCACAGGATGATGGGCGAGACCGCATTGGGTCATCTTTTGTGGAAGGTAGGGGGTACGTGAATTAGGACGCTTACGGGCCTGCTGTTGCATGAAGTACGTACTCTTGTGGGCGTCAAACACCTACACAGATTGTGCGTAGCTGATACCGCCATTACTTGGCGGTGGTTAAATTAATCGCCCCGTTTATCCGCAAGCATGTAAACTTTTCAGCGTACCCATATATTTAATTGTTTTCAATGGAGTACAGACAAAATTGCGCAGGAAAATACTACTATTTGTGGGAGGGTTACTGTGCGTGTGATTTCGACAGTAGATCCTACGTTAAAATGTAATATAAAATATATGTAATATAGTCATACACAACTTTATAATTTTCAAGTGAGGCATCCCGTTTGTGTTGAATATAAGCTAAAATATAATATAGTTATACACAACTTTATAAAGTTCTCTATGACCATATTATATATAGTTTATATTATGCTTTGGCTTATATTCAGCACAACATATAATATAATATATATAATATAGTTATACAAAACTTTACAAAGTTGTTTATGATTATATTATATATTTTTATATTATATTTTAGATTATATTCAACACAACATATAATATATATTATATTCGACACAACACAACATATAATATAACATATATATTATATTATATTTTAGCTTATATTCAACAAAGTGGGGATATCTCGCTTGAAAATTATAAGTAGATCCTTCGTGTTTCCGCTGTTGCTGATAAATACAGAAGCACAGAATAAAATCTGGGGATGATTTTTATTTGCAGAACGGTCGAGTCAATATCATCTCCGATTCGTATTGCTCAGGTCCCCAGTTCGTGTCTTGGCCCGAAGTCATTATCTGTGATTTGTTTCTGTGCCTACAGAAAACTGCACGGATGGACGACCACTTCCTTCCGTACTTTAGCAGCTTACTGTTCATTAATCATCCTATAATTCGACGCTGCATAATCTGATATATTGGAAGCTTTGTTAAACTAACAATAAGTAACATAGATGTAGATTTATGTGTGTGTCAGGCAGTGAACTGTCCACTTGACTGCGCTCTTAGTATATGTATTCCCAGAAGGCGTCCGCAGACCCCAACAGCAACCCCCTCTGTGGGCTAAAGCCTAATTAACCGTCATCAAGGAAACTTATTGTAGACCTGTTCTCAGTCTTGAATGGACCACCGAAACCTTTAGACTACTTTGTCGTGTTACTAAGACGACATGTGGCACCAGTGGCGTAGCTGGTCTGTGGCAGAAACTCCGGTTTCATAGATAATACAGGTCGAAAAGATAATGTTGACATAAGATAAATGACACCGAGTTAAATCCGATAACCTTATTCCGAGCTCTGGACGCAGCGTTTCGAGACACGTCACACTTTTCGATTATGCGTATTTTTTTGAGCCAAATCAGCGCATTTATTTTCCTTTTGTACTCTTTTTTGTTTGGTTTTGTTAAAATTGTTCAACCGTAAGGCGGGATTTTGCTGTTTTGTTTGTGATTTGGAGTTTAGCCTATTTATGTAAATTTACTGTTCAAAATTGGTGAATAAATGATTCGTAGTGCGTACCATCTTTAAAGTGTATTTGTAAAAAAAAAAGTAGGACAGAAGGCACGATGTGCTTCTTACGACTGTCAGTTATGTGGTCAACGTGCCAGATATGGTCAAAATCGGCTTATTGTTTACGGTATCGAAAAATAGCAAGAATTTGTTTGTGTTGTGTGATTTTGTTATAAATTTCGCCTGCAGTTTTTAGGTTGAATACATCAATGAGAGCATCGTGGGAGAGACATGTAGCGCGTATGTGGAAGGTGAGAAATGCCTACAAAATATATTATATTATACAATATGATATAATATGATATATAATATAATATAATATATTATATAGTCATACACAATCTTATATTTCATTAGATTATATCAGGTTATATTCCAGCTACATGTTTCGGCCCAATTGTAGGCCGAAACATGTAGCTGGAATTATAGCTTAATATAATCTAATAAAATATAAAGTTTGTTTGACTGTATTATACATTTTATATTATATTTTAGCATGCCTCACGTGATAAAAAAAACCTACAAAATTTTAAGACATGAAACCTCAAGGAAAGGGACACTTATGGGACCTAGTCGTAGATGGAAGGATGATATTACAATGAAGCTTTAAGAAATAAAATGATAGAATTTGAACCGATTACAGGTGCTTGACATAAAGCCTAAGGACAGGCTTCAGTCAAGACGATTACAAGACATAGACTTATTTGAATCTGATTGTTAGTTATGTTGATCCGTTACAAGACACTGCCTCACCAGTACGTGAAGGGGTGGGGTGGGGGGATACCCTAAAGGTAAGACTGTCTCTCTGATTAAACATCACGCCTTGAAGACATTAAATTTAAGTTCCACGCTTTCCTAGTCTTGCATATGGATGAAGGCGAGTCATAAGCTTCAAACGCGAGCCGCTCAATATCTGAGAAAAATTCCTTGGCACCCATTGACTAGGGGACTGATTAGACCCCAGAGGCCACCTGAATGTGCTGAATAGAATAATCCTTTCCTCTGCATGTGGATTCGGACGTTTGTAGTGAATCTTGTAGGAACGCTTCTGCTTGCCATTTGCCCGATGATACGGAACAGAACACAAGAATCGCGATAAGGATTGAACGTTTATGTTTTTGTTTGTGCTGAACCGCATACGAGATGATGCAGAGAAATTTTTATTAGAGCTGCAGGTAAATTGGGCGGTGTGTTGGGGCGAGTGGAAGCAAAATCAAATTCGATTGAGAAATTTTGGTATGGACCGCCAAATACTGAGCTTACTCTAAATCCTTTCATCAGTTTTAGAGCTAGAACTCAGAAAGTGACAAAACGGCCTCCGAGTTATGTGTTTGTTTTATTAACTTCTGCCAAGAACCTGCTAAAGTGTTCACTTCACGGTATACATTTTACTCATTCTGTACTGAAATCTAAATACGAAGTTATACGGCTGTCAACTGTCGTTTAGCGCCACTGATGTTAAGACTGAAATGCGTGTGGACACCGTCACATTTATCGGTGTGTTTGTCGTAGTAATAGCACGCGGGACATAGCAGTGCCCTAGGCACAACGGCAGCCTTTCTAATGCCTTAAAGCAGTAACAAAGTACAGTAGGGTCTCGTTTTACGACGGGGTTACGTTCTCGAATATTTGGTTGTAAATTGAATCGTCGTAAAACAAGTACTATTTAAATGGTTTAAATTGAGATATGTTCATGGGCCAAAAAAAATAGTCAAATAATTTTGTAATTTACAATATTTCTTTACATTATGTTATACAATTTTAATGTAATGAATTACGTATATAGAAAATTACACAGTTAATTGAAAAAAAAACCAATCAAATCACTTTTGTTGAAGAAGGCCCAGACCGTGGTTCAGAAGACATCAAGGAAGAATGTAAAGTCAACTGTGATTATTTTTTCTTCTTTTCTGTCTTTTTGATGGACGTCGTGGTTGGAAAAATCACAATCAACTTAAAAGAACTGCACTTAAAAAAAAAAAAGAAAAAAAGAAAGAAAGAAAGAAACACGTGCACACCGGAAAAGAGCTAGGAGTCCACTAAGTGGAGAAAGGATGCCTGAATTGCGGCAGTGATGCAACACAAGTCGGGAGTGCTCGGTCCGACTCGATAAGGGTCGTAAAAGTGAATCGTCTTAAAACGAACCGTCGCAAAACGAGACCCTACTGTCCAGCGTACCGCGTATAGCTTATTGTTGATCCGGACTTCGCCGTGGCCTTTCTTCTTCTTATAAATACAACTTGACAGTCAATAACACAACACTCTGTTTCATATACAATACACTATTTTTTGTATATAAAATAAAGTTTTGTGTTATTGAATGGCAATTTGTGTTTATATGTTATAACACTTCGTAATGGAAAACATTAAATTTCTTCTTCTTTCTACTGTTCTCCTGGTGCTCCTGATTTTTACATTTTGAGATCGTTTTAAACATCCCTTTTCTTGAAAATCCGGGGTCGGGATGGTGTAGTCGGTGTAGTTACTGGCTATGGGCTGAACGGTCCGGGGTTTGAATGCCGGCAGGGTTAAGAGGTTCCCTGTTCTTCAAAACCGTCCAGTCTTACTCTGAGGCCCACCATGCCTCTTATTCAATGGGTACCGGGGTTCTTCTCCGGACGTCAAGCGGCCGGGGTGTGGACCACTCACCTCCACCTAGTGCCGAGATTAAGAATGGGTGGATCTATACCTCTCCTCCTCTATATGTAGTCATGGCGCGGACAGGAACAAATTTAACATTTTAACGTTGTCAGGGATGTTGTCCTCTATTATGTGAATAGTATTTACTTACTGCCCCACTTCCACTCTTCTTTTTTCTCCTTCTCTTCCACTTACCCCTCTTCTTTGCAGCTTTTTTGTAAGTCGTTCTCTTCCCTCTTCTCTTTCGTCTTCTTTAGTGTGCGAACCTTACTATTTTAACTACGCCCGTTTATTTTCTCCGTCGTTTCATTCTTCGTTGTTTCCTTTCCTTCTCATGTATGTCACTATTGCCATCACTTGTTACTCTCTGTTCTCCTTCTTCTCAGTTCCATCTTCTCCCTCTCCTCATTGCTGTTTGTCCTAATATTGCCATTAAATGGTTTCTTATTTTTCTCCTTCCTCTATGTTAATGTGGTAATAACTGTTTTTTTTTCACGTAATTTTCTTCCTTTCCTTCTTTTCCGAAAAATATATATAAAAACCACGTATGTGTCTTCAAGAAAGGTAGAAAGTGAGAATGTGGAAGTAATTCAGCCTGCTCAGAACAGAATTCATTGGCGGGCTGCTGTGAGCTTGGTAACGAAACTACAGTATCCATCGTGGCCAATTGTTATAACGACCAAATCGTTAACCCTTGCAAAAATGTAGTTTTCAAGAAGAGCCCACTATTGACTATAAAGTTTGATGACTATTTTAAATTGATATAACGTTTAGTAGTATATACGTCAGTCTACAATCATTGTTTGGGTTGGATGTAAGTCATTGTTATGGGGTGTGGAACCGTGTCCTGTGCTGACAATCTGGATGAATTCCCCGTAACTTTCCTTTAATGTACACTATATACAGTTGACATAAAAATCTCCTCTGTAATGAACCTTCGGGAATGCACTCGACATTGTACCTTGTTTCTGATCATTGCGAAATTACACGCTCAAATAAATATGGAGTAACAAGACACATCTACTGTCAGTAGATACATAATGTTGTTCGTGCCTTTCCTCATGTTACCTTAAATTGGCGTTACTATACGCAGAAGTATTCCGAAAAATACAGTTTGGCTGCTTTTATAATTTCGAGATTTCCGTCACGACGTGATGCGGAACCAACGGAAATTTCCCCAACATCACGCAATGACTTACTTCTTCGATAACCAGTCAAAGCTAACAGCAAGGAATGTGTCAAATAACGCGAGCCCGAGGTTAGTGACTATCGCTAAGGGTTAGTGACAGTTCAACAGGGAACAGTTGCAGAATTCAATAAGAATTGTGTCTACTAAGACCAGAGCGAACGTGAACGCATTGTAACAATAAACGGTAATGAAATCTGTGTCATTACACTACGGTTTCCATGTAAGGTAAACAATTTGTTGATGGTGATCTGAGATCTCCGAGGCTGTGACACTGAATATTTCTGTCTTTTGGCATGCTAACAGATGTGTACCGGCGTTTAAGAGAATCCTTCTGCATCCATCTTTAGATTGGGTTATTCACCTGACGTTTGTTTCTAGTAGGCTTTGCGTGGTTTACCTTTCGTCTGGTACATGATTTTTGTCTGTCCAGTGTCTGCCTTCTCTTCACGTTAGTCACATATAGAAACATCTTTCTGGTATCTGCAGCTGCATTCTCAGCCACCAGTTAGAACTTCATTCCTAGTCAAAACTATCCTCGTTTTTACATGCCTTCAAATTCAGAGGAAAGATCTTTTCTTTCTGCAATAAGCACTATTATCATTACTATGTGTAACGTGCGAGATGAATGTGCGAGCAGTAATCTGTCACAGCAGTGCTGCGCCCAAGCAAATTCATAATCTAATGTGACAAATTGAGGAGATATATAACGCTGGTTCTTATAATAAAACCAACTAGATGCACTAATTTCTCAAATTTATTTTTGGAATAAAATTCTACACGTTTCGGACAGAGGAACTGTCCGAAACATATGTAATTTTTTAATTATAAAAAATTGTCCGAAACATGTAGAGTTTTATTCCAAAAATAAATTTGAGAAATTAGTATATATAGTTTATTTTATTATAAAAATTTATCACGATGCAGGGTCACCTGAACGTCAAATTTAACACTAGACTTCATTCATCGGCATAAAACTGGACAGCTGACAGCCGAAAGAAAGTGCTGTTTTTTTCCGCTTTGAACAGTCGCCCTAATTTGTCTGGATTCTTCTTCTTTTCTTTGTAGTCAGTCTCGGGGATTAGTTCTCTTGTCTTATCGAGCGTCGCTTATACGCTGAATGTACACAAGGTTTGATGACTCGTCCCGTTGTCATGGTAAACTCTGATGGTCACCTAACGACGCTGACGATTGTCGGGTAGAGTATCTGTCACCTGTCTCTCCAATTAGCTTGTCTGTTGAGGATCATAATTGTTGTTTATATACCCTCATAACTACGTCTTGCTTGCGCGGTATATTTGTTCAGTCTCATAACTCTTCGTTATTATTCTGCCGTGTCTGTTGGCTTCTGTATAATATTGGATCTCATTTATTGACTTCAGAAATACCTCATGGTTTTTTTTATGAAATAGGCTAACTAATTCAAGAAAAGGTGCATTGGTGTAATAAATACGTACACACTCTCTTGACTCATTGGAGAATTAGCTGTAACCATCAGCATTTGAAAATGGCCTTCTTCGTGTGACCTCCGTCGCCAATATCACCGCCTCAACGCCCTTTTATTCGAACTGGCTGAGAGTCCACTCATTATAAATTGCAGAAAGCCATCAGTGTTGGCTTCAGTACACTGCCGAATTCGCAGCTGAAGTCAGGGATGCTGGCAGGACGTGTCGAAGACTTCGCGTGCTGCTGGAGTCTTACCACACGCCTCCGTTCGTCTCTTGTGTTTTTGAGATTACACGAAATATTACCAGACGTGCATAGGAGAAATTTAATTGACAGCTGTAATATCGAAATGTTAGATATTACCGAAGTTTATAAAGTGTCTGCTAGTGTTAATTTGTATCTGAGATCCAAAACACTCGAATGCCAACTGTTAAACTTTCGGTCAAGTTGCGATTGTTGTTGGATGTTGATTGATGTTAGATGCCTTTGATAGTGTCTTTTAAAATAATTTCAAATGTAAATGCTACAGGCGTTCGTGCCAGAATAATTGTAAGTTCCAGCACCTGAAAATGTTGTAGAATAAAGCTGCAGACCTTGATCAGCTCTATTTTATGTGGTGTATTATGAACCAGTTTGGCGTAATATAGCGGTCGTCGTAAACTAATCCACATAAGAATTGAATCAGTCCACCAGTTTTATTGCACGCTGTCCTTAGTAGTTATCTGTTTCGCTAAAGTGATTTGACAGGGTGTGTCTGTAGCAGAGACGTGGACCTTGTATGTAAAATCCAAGTTTGGTACGAACGGGGAGAAGATAGGTGCCTGCAGGGTTTCGAAGGGGAATCCGTGCAAATAGACCTTTTATGTTTTGTTGACCGTGCATCCCGGTATGATCCTTGTAAATAACCAACTTGACGTACAGTTTTATTTGTATGTTAATTCTGTTCTCTACGTGTTTCGGGCAGCCATGTGCCCATCATCAGGAGAATTATTGTATCAATGTGACATCTGGTTCATGTCACTCTGTGTAGATGGCCGTCTGGTATACAGGAGCATATGCTCCTGCATACCGGACGGTCATCTTCACAGAATGACAAAAACCAGATGTCGCATTGATACATTAATTCTCCTGATGATGGGCATATGGCTGTCCGAAACATGTAGAAAATAGAAATAAACATACATAAAAAATTGTGCGTCAACTTGGTTATTTACAAGGATGCAACTAGACCATTTGGCAGACCTAGGCATCGATGGACAGCAATTATGTGGCGTAGGACAGGGACAGTTGTTGGGCTGTTGTGTTCACGGTAATGAACCTTCATGTTTCATAAACTAGTGGGAAATTCTTGACTTGCTGAGGAACCATTAGCTTGCTAAAGGGACTGTGTTGCATCGAGTTAGTTTGTTAATTAGTTCAGAACGAGTAAATCACGACTCGTGTTTTGATGACTCTGCTCTTAAATTTATGAGCCAGGATTTTTTTAAAGAAGTTTGTATTTGCTCAGGTGGACCGTAACTTCCGCGACTTTATTTAAACCATGGGACCCATCAGAAAGTTTGCAAAAGTGCGCCATTGCAAGTTATCCCGAGTCAGTCGAATCGAGCCCACGCCATAACGTTTTATTTTTGTGAAAATTTGATTCGATGTTATATTTTGATCTGCCTTTGGGTGTCCCATTTCTACCTTGAAGCTTTCGAGCTGAAATGGTGTGACGGTTTGCTGCGCGTTTCTCATTTCCCTGTGCACATTACACGCTCTGCTGATCGCATTCATTTGTTAATATACTTAGCGATATTAAGTTAAGGGTACGAACTGTGGCAGTTCTTGGTCTGCACTTTTCTGTGTCCTCTTGTTACGGCCTGTTCTGTAGGTCCAAGTGATAAGCAGACATTTGTACTTTAATATCCAGTATTTGACTGAGCAAAGAACTTGCACATTTGTGCCAGCAGATAGGCTGCAATAGTAAGAGCAGGAATATATCAAGTGTGGGACTTGGTGTTTATGTGTTTAAATAATGTGGGACACGTTTTGTAAGCCATGTGCTTCAAGTGTTTCTAAATGTCCAGAACTCTAGACATGGAAGTTTGCTGGTCAGAACGCTGCGCACACACACACACACACAAATTAATATGGTATCTGCCCCCCCCTCCTCCCCTCTAAGTATTCAGACAGTTACAACATGATTAAAGTTAAGATACTTTCCGGAATATACGAGAATATCCAAGGCAGCCTCAGGGGTATTAGTGTTTTTAAGTTAATAGATATTTAAGCGATGCGATGATGATGATGATGATGATGATAATAATAATAATAATAACAATAAACCTTGCCATTGGCAGAGGTGATTTGTCTTTGACTTCTTGCCATGGAGACCACGGTTCGATCTCGGGCCTGTCCATATGGAATTTGTGGCGGAGAAAATAACACTGGGACAAGCTTCTCTCCCAGTACTTAGGTTCATATTTGCATGTCATTCCACCAGCGCCTAACTTACAGTAAGTACTACATAATATTTCTCTTTTCTCTGACGAAGTATTTTGGATCTGTCGATTCACAGATAACGTTTTGAACGTTGAGTTCTTAATTGTTTGTGGACACAGATGAAGAGCCAGAGCAATGAGCCAGATGAGCACATAGGATCCGTCCACTGCTGCGGGCAGGCGGGATATTCAATAAGAGTCAGTAGGCAGGCATTGGAGACAGAAACCTGCGGGGACACGGGACAGTGGCTGACAGATTGATCCGCGAACGTCTTTCCTCTCACCCCACTGCAGCCCTTCAGCCGAGTGCCCGGTCCTTCTCCTCCACCTCCTTCCCATCATCATCTTCTTCTAACCCGGCCACATCTCTGTTCATTTCTCTTATTCTGCACAGTGGCGGATTACGAATTGTAGTTCTTCCTCAACAACAAACATTACTTAATGACGTCATTACCATTCACCAGAAGTTTCGGTGTGATACGCTCAACAGTTTACAAGGTCAGTTGGATGATTACCATCGGCCCTACGGCCATTATTTTTCATTGACATAATCCTTCCGATCGCACTATGGACCTGGAGTCGACTCAGCCTCTAACAGAAATGAGTACTGGAAGTACTTCCTGAGGGTAAAAGCAGTCGGTGTGTAAGGCTGACAACCATACCACCATCCTGGGCCATTGTCACATAATCTGGGAACCTTAACTTCCTAGAACCCTCTGGACACCTCGGGCCTGTAATGGGACTGATTTACCTTTACCTATCACCGTTATCATGGTAATGTTCCCGTGTTCGACTTCCGTGGATGTTTTTCGTGGTTGTATTTACGCCAAACTCACCCAATAACACGGGGCCAACGTAAGCCTACCCTAAAATATATCATGGCATATTTCTTACGCATGTTCCCATTTTATAATACGTAGTCTACAAGACGCGTTTAAGTAGTGAAAATGCTAAATTGCCGAAGACTTACGGCGGCCGAGGGTAGGCCTGACAGCTGTCTTAACGCCGGCACTAGAAATACATGTAGATGAGTGGACAGCTTCACGCCTCGAGAGATTTACCCTTGAGGAATGAGTGAACGGCCGCCGTTGGCCAGGGGTTAGGCGTACGTGTTCCTCAGATCCGACCTGGATGTTGTGGAGAAGAAAGAATACTTGGCTGTACCAGGAATGGAACCCCGACCGACTGGACTCTACCGTAGTCAGCAGTGCCGGAACTACTTCGCCCCCTTCTAATAAAGAATCATGTCTAGAGATACTAGGCCCCTCTTCTCGGAGGTTTTTTCTGTGGGGTCTAAATATTTCCCTTCATACATCCTGTGTATTTATAAGTCCTTTCACAATCATTTAGTCTAATCTGTAATATAGATATAGGCTGTGTCCCAGACCATGTTTCAACATTCTTTGCCTATCAAACTTTTCTGTCTATCTAATTGTTTCAGGATCCTCACTGCAGAAACCCATATAATTGTCACTAAGGTGTTGCAACTAGCAGCCACGCTGCTGCGAACAGAACATGACCTCGTGTCGACTTCATTTCTCCTTTCACGCCGTATATTTTTGTGGTACACCCTATTACTCAGTGATCCTGTTCATCACCGCCCAAATACAACATTACAAAAAAAAACCTACATAGCAACTCACGCAATAACGTCTTGCAACAGAGAAAATCATAGTTTCTCAGCCTTGCAAGAACACCGGAAGTTTATTTCTCTTTCCAATGAGTCCGATCCCGGATAATATTTTGGACCGTATGGCGTCAGTCCACATTCCCACGACTTATTTTCTTTAATGTTAATACCGTTAATGTCGCGTTTTCTTCTACGCCCAAGTCTGTGGTTAAGATCTTGACTTGATATTCATTTCCGCCTTCATTTTGTAAATGCTATAAATTATGAACCCATTCCGTATGCAGTTTTTTTTTCATGCTCGTATTATTTCCACTCTCTTCGGTTCAATTATGCTTTTCGGCACACTTTTCTTATTGTCTCACTCAGCGTTCTGTTAGGGCGAGAGACCAAGTCAGCATCCACAAATAATCAAAATTACTGTTTCATATATTTCAGTTCTTACCTTTCTTTGTAGGTGATTTGAACGCAGACGATACAGAACCAAATTTTAGCAACCACTTATTGAATTAATATGCTGTTAGTTCCTTCAGGAATGTGATTTTGATTTGCTACTTTTTTTGTAAATAATTATTTGAGATTTTTCCACACTTACGAAAGATTTGTTAACGGGCTGTGTATTGTGGTTTTGGCGTACATTTTGGTGACTTACATAGATTTTCGTGCCTTGATTTATGGACCAACCTGCTATTCCATCATTTGGTGGAGTGTTTGTTCTCCCGTGTGGCACTCATGCTTGCTTTCAAAAACTGACGCCATCGTGCCTCTATAAGCTGATATGTCCCTTTCAGATCCAGTTCAACAATCTAATATTATCAGACACACTAGAAGCTGATATATTCATTCATTTCTAGTTCAACGATCTAACGCCTACATGCACTCTAGAAACTGATGTGTCACTTTGTTCCTATTCAAAAAAATTAAGCTGATATGTCCCAGACAGTTCCAGATCGACAGTCTGATATCAAATATTCTAGAAGCTGATATTCATTTCCACTTCAACGATCTAACGCCATCAGATACTCTAGAAACTGATGTTTCCCATTGTTCCTGTTCAACAAGCTAACGTTATCAGATCCGGTATAAGCTGATATGGCTCATTCAGTCCCACTTCAGCAATCTAATAATATCAGACACTCTAGAAGCTCATACATTCATCCATATCTAGTTCAACGGTCTAACGCCTTCAGGTACTCTAGACACTGATGTGTCCCATTGTTCCTTTTCAACAAACTAACGTTATCAGATACTGTGGAAGCTGATATGTTCCGGCCAGTTTTCATTCCCTCGTGGTTCTCTTGTAATACAAAGTAAAGTTGAAGCGAGAATGCGTTAATCATCCCTCTGTTTTACCCAATTCTTAGTAGGTAATGCCTCAGACAGGCGTTACATAGATTTAGTATATTGTTTAGTACGTTTTATTAGTTATGGATTATTTGTCGGTGAACTGATACTTTCACACACATATGGTTACTGTTATTTCTATAATCTTTGGCGTAAGTTCGAAAGACTGGTATTGTTCTTCTTAACTACTAGTAATGCCGCTGTATGCTTCACGTGCAGTTTATAGGCTCCGTTACCGGGTACTGTATTACATGGCAGGCGTGAAAAGCGATAATAGGGGAAGAATTCTCTGTGAATGAAATCCGCCACTGCAAGCTGGGCACGGCGACGTTCTTCACGGTTCTCTGCGGAGGACGTCTGTCACGTCTCTCGGCCGTCAGATTACTCCAAGACAGACTGAACCCACCCACCCTCTCACCCGCAGTCGATCAAATTTCTTAGAACGAGAATATTCAAGGACAAAGAATAAAAGAAGAAGAAGACGAAGTGTATGGAAACAAAAGACTATGTCCAAGGAGTATTATAATGTGATGAAGAAACTTGCTCCAGTCTTCTTGTGTCTTCTCCTCATCGTCCAAATTACAGCTTGTCTTTCGTTATGCATGATGCGTAATATCATACAAAGGAAGGCTCCTGCAGTTTTATGGGTATCATTGTTATGTGATCGTGATAAAAAGAAAACCATCTACACAGCTCCTAACTTCTGCAAGCTTTCATTGACGATCGTCTCACTTTACGAAATAGAAAGAAAAAAAACGAATGAATCTGAAAGTGTCTCTTTGTCATTTTAGATTCCATCTCATGCCGAATTCCGAGTCAAATCTTTCAATTCGACATAGGTTGTTCGGCCATCTACTGGTCTGCAGTCACTCCTTAAACTTGCCTCTTTAAAAAGTAAAAGGTAAATTTGTATTCCACGCCTTTTGAACATTCAGGGACTCGAAATTAAGTCCACATACCATTTAGCGTTGTTCATTTGCCGATCATTGTCGGTCTGATCATGTGTAACATGGTTAAGCGTCCCTTCTTTGACTCGAGGAACCAACTGTAAGACATCACTCTAATTTTTATAGCGCTCTCGTGAGTTAACAGCCATAAATTATTTTGGATTTCCTTACGAGTGGCATGAAAAAAATATCAAGTTTACATTTTGTTTTATTGATCGAGAAGCTCCAGAAAATGAATTATGTGTACTTCCTTTATAATTAAGTTTAGTCAAAAAATCAGACATAATTCTTGAATTTCCAGTGCCTGAACCAGTAGCTTCGCAATACTGTTTAATTACATCCTATCTCAATTACAGTTTGTTACCACAGCCACGATATATTTGCGTTTAACTTTTTTTTTTAAATTAGTGATCACCATGATTTTTCGTCAGGTGCTGTAAATATTCAACAAATGAACACGGACAAGTTTGTGTCGGACAGCTACAAGAATTACGAACCCTTGCGTGACGTGTCGTGCCCCTAGTATCGACTTCCAATCTAATAATCTCATCGTTTTCTGCTGATAAGAAATTACGCAGAAGGCAGTGCATTAGTTCGGCAGACAAACAATGTAGGTGCAGTATCCTGCTTGCGTGGTCCATTTCTCATCAGTTTCATCGTTGGAGTGTGCGTTATATTTCATAACTCCTTCCGTACTTTGTTGCACGATTACAGTTCTTTCCTTCATTGAACTGTGTTTACATTTTATTCTTCATGTAGTTTTTTGGCGTTGCTTCTCTACTTTCACTCCCGTCGATGTGCTGTGCTCTAGTTCCTAATTCTTTCTTCATTTGGCTGTGTTCTACTTTTTTCGTTAATTTTATCTTTGGGTTATTTCCAAATCTTTCATTCATTTAGACGTTCGACTGTGTTTCTTAAATTTTGCTACTTTCCTCACAAAAACTGGAAACAAAAATGTAGCAACCTTACAGAATGTTGGTGTATTCCTTTAACTTCGTAATTCCATGACAGCTTTTTCACAGTGCCTCTGGAATGTCACAGTTCGTGAATGGTGTGAAATCTATAAGGAAACTGTGAATTGAAGTGTTAAAAAGATTGCTTAGCCCAACGGATTTTTCTCCTTATATATGAAGTCTGTTGTAAGTGGATCTTACTCTCAGTTTTGGTCCATTCAGGCCCCAGACTGTTCTGTAAAGGGCCCGCAGAACCTAAACACACTGCTGAATATCAAACCGATCATCCTTGCACCCGTCGTCTGTCCTTGATTGAGGCTCTTCGAAAAGAGCATTTTCAGTAATATTTGAACTGAAGTAAGACAAAGTAGTTAAATAGGGCGCCCTTAAATGCAGGGATGCACATATTTCTTTAAAAAAAAAATAGGAGGAAACCGAAAATCCTAGGCGCCAGAAGAGTGACATGAAGACATTCTGGGGACCCACAAATATTAGGGACCACCGTACAAAATGTAGTCGCTGCCCGGGATTTGTGCACCCCTGCTTAAATAAATGGGAGGATGGGTAACATTACATTAATGGGGGGAGGCTTTATGGCGTTTTATTGTTAGGGTGATAAAATCAGAGAGAGTGAGGTGGGAGAAACACGTAGCATGCATGCAGTAAATAATGTTGCCTGGGAAAAAAATGGAGGGAGATATAGGTGCAGGTGACAGGATAATATTAAAATGGATTCTACAGAAACAGGATATGCACATAAGTGCTTGAGGGTAGGATGTAATGTTTCGTTTTGATCCTACACTAATCTTTGTTATCAATAAACGCAGTGAATTTTGTTTCAAGGATGACCCCATACTTTGCAGTTAATTACGCCTGGCGTTGCTCTGCTTCACCCAGATTAGTAAAGGAAACGTTTAACCTGAAAGCTGCTTTCTTTCGTCTCTCTGCAGACGATTTCAGTCCCCAAAATCATACGACGGAATTAAAGGTGGAAATGCATAAAACGGAATAATGTATTCATAATCGGTATAATGACTAGACTGCAGGCTGGATGACCTAAGATGCAAGGCTTGTTTCCCGATAGGGGCAAGACATCTCTTTTACATTGCCCCGACCAGGGTTCTTTCCCTGGGCATAAAGCGACGGGATTGAGGCCCATCACTCACGTCCTTCTTGTTTCGATGCTAAGAATGAGTGGAGCCATACCTCTACTCGTATACGCCTTCGTGGCCTGCACAGGAACAACTTTACTGTCGTTCGTTGTGTGCTATAAAGTTCACAAGCCCTTCACGTCAATAATTTGTACATAGCAAGTGAATCATAAGGCTAACGCTTTACACTTGTATTCGGCAGGCGCAAATTTTGAATTTCGGTCAGGACACCAGTTGTCCTGATTTAGAATTTTCGTGGCCCTTTTTTTCCGTTCCCCTGGGCACATTCCTGGATAATACTTCTTCCAGGCCACGTCTGTTTGTTTCCAGACCCTTTCAGACGTATCATTCCCCGGAGACGGATAGCACAGTCGGTATAGCGACTTGATACGGGCTGGACGGTCCGTGATTCGCGCCCCGACAGAGACAAAACAGTCCATTCTGGCTGTGGACCCACACAGCCTCCAATTCAGTGGTCACCGGGGGGTTCTGCCGAGGTTAAAGCGGCCGGAGCTGAAGTTGACCACTGCCGAAGTCAAGAATTAGCGGAACTATGCATTTACTCCCCGTATATGCCTTCGTGTCGTGAACACGGACACCTTTACCTTTTAACTTCATCGTTTACCAATCATGATGCCAGAGACCATGGGTTGCATGAGTGCCAGCATCATAAAGTTACCAAAGAGGAAGTCAGTAATATGAAAAGTAAAATTAACCCTCGAATGGCGGTGTTCCCGATTTTCTCAGAAATACTTTAGTTAACGTCTTCTCCGTAGGTCTGCTGACGTACCAGTTTTCATGTCTGCAGATTGAAGGTGGCACAGACAGTCGTACGCTTCGTGAGCCCGCATCCACATACTTTGAGCGCGCGCACGTGTTTGTGTGTGTGTTGGGGGGGGGGGGGCGGAAAAATTTTGAACGTGCAAAAATTTGCACCTACATCTTAACGTGCTTCTTGCTGTAAACTCTTCGCCACATGACGCTGACGGATGGGGCGTCAATATCTTTATAAAAAGTCACAGATTTGTGACCTGGTGCGAGTCAACGTGAAGCGGCACTTCTCTTGCATGGTGTGACCACCCATCTGGGCCCCTGCTTGGACCATTCACATTCGTACTGATTTGTCGTTTCTTCCGAAAGTATTGGTTTTGTTTTCGTGACGTTTCCAGGATTTACCGTGTAACTGACCATGCATCTGCATCTAGGGCGCTCCTGTACGCGTTTGTGGTATATACAAGGACAGCCTTTACTGTATTACCATTATGAATTTCGCGTGTTCTTTGTATTTGTGCGCGCCTTGACAAATATCAGAATTATCCCACTGAGAGCAAGGTTGAGCTGCTTCCTGCCTTATATGCAATAAGTCCGTACGACCCGCTGTTTCAGCCACTGTATTAATCTGTTCAATACTCCACAACAGTTTTGCATCCGTCACACTGTACTGTGACCATCCAGCCATAGATACTTCAAAGTGTTACTTCTCTCTTCTGTTCGAAGAACTGAGATTCTTCCTGTCCGCCTGTTCCCGTCCTTCCTCCCTTGTTTGCTCGCCCTGCTTCACGGAAGCTATCCGGATTGACGATTTTTAAGATCTTGCCACGAGTGGGAAACTATCATGAACAGTTGTAGAAGGGGTTTGAGGCCCTTCTTTTCCCATGAAGTATCCCCCTCCCTGCAACTGTCGTGGAAGTATCACAGGGGTGACAGAACCTTCCAGTATTCTGTCCTTGTACAACGGAACTACGTTAAGCCGATTTAACGTATCTTATACAGGATGAGTCTCTCGCTAGAGGCCCCAAACTATTTTCTATGTATACAGTCGAACAGCGCGGGTTTCTCGTTCGTAAATACTGGCAAACAGGTTCATTTAAATCACGCCAGATGGCATTTCGAACGGAATTTGTGAAAGATGTGCACCATCGAAGTGTTCCATCCAGAAATTGGTTAAAACGTTAGAGACAAGGGGAAGCCGATCTAACGCCTACCGACATCTTTCTTTGGGGCCTATTGAAGGGCAAAGTGTACAAAAATACACCCCGCACAATCGAACAACTCAAAGACGCTATACGCCAAGAGATTCAAGCCGTCAACTTCGACACTTTGGGAAAAGTAT
>Ga0123354_10003600_pt1 | contig 21472 bp, 13 predicted proteins | sample TergutLab28metaG_2_FD_97872 | JGI IMG/M metagenome (GOLD analysis project Ga0123354, IMG submission 97872) | Labiotermes labralis P4 segment gut microbial communities from Petit-Saut dam, French Guiana - Lab288 P4 | ecosystem: Host-associated > Arthropoda: Insects > Digestive system > Gut ... | reverse complement strand
GACGCGTACTCTAACCGGGCTGAGCTACACCCCGCTCTTTTTAAGCCTGCAAAGTTAATACAAAATTTTAAATCCTGCAACCATATTTTTTTGCAAACCTAAAAATTATAATTTACTAATTCTTAATTGTCAATTCTCAATTATCAATTACCATCTCCTCCCCCTTCAATAGTCTGAATCGTCCCATCGGGATTATAGTTCAATTCCACCACTTTGAGACTTCTCAACCATGTTTTTCCGCCGGAAGGAACGCTGTCGTGATGAAACAAATACCATTTCCCTTTAAATTCTACGATGGCATGATGAGTAGTCCAACCGATAACAGGGGTCAGAATGACGCCTTGATACGTGAATGGTCCGTAGGGATTATTACCGACAGCATAACACAAATAGTGCGTATCGCCGGTAGAATAGGAAAAATAATATTTTCCCTGATATTTATGCATCCACGACGCTTCAAAAAAACGGTGATTATTATCACCGGCTGTAAGCGGTTTGCCGGTTTTGTCTAAGATAATGACCGGTCGGGGTTCTTCTGCAAACTGAAGCATATCTTTACTCAGTTTGACAACCCGCGAAGGAATCGCCGGTTCGTTGTCGGCAGGAAAAGCGACGCTTTCCAATGCTTTGTTGTCGCGGTAACGCTGCAACTGTCCACCCCATAACCCGCCGAAGTACATGTAATATTCGCCGTTTTCTTCCAGAATGCACGGATCGATGCTGTAACTTCCGCGCATCGGATCGGATTGCGGAATAAAAGGTCCTTCGGGGCGATCGGCGATAGCTACGCCTATATGGAAACTGTCGTTTTTGTCTTTTAGCGGAAAGTACATGTAGTATTTGCCGTTTTTATGCGCTACATCGCAGTCCCACAATTGACGTCCCGCCCAAGGGATATCTTTCACATCTAAAATGACGCCATGGTCAATTAACTTTCCGTTTTCAATATCATCCGTCGAAAACACATGATAGTCTTTCATATCAAAGTGATCGCCGTTGTCATTTTCAGGAATACCGCTTTCGCGATCATGCGAAGGATAAATGTATAATTTACCATTAAAAACATGTACGGCAGGATCTGCCATGTAATCATTCGGGACTAAATATTTCGGTGTCTTCATATAAATAAATTTTTAATTATTGTTTTTCTGCTTCTTGAATAATGGTTGATACTATCGCTTTCGGCTGATAATTGCGATCAAACAACAACGGATAGTCGGTTCGTCCGCGCATCGGAAAATCGTTTTTCCACGAATGATCGTCTGTCACGCCCCATAAAGTAACGCGCTCCACCTTGTCTTTATTGTCTATAAAAAGTTGAAAAAAGGCAGCCATTCGATTTGTCCATGCAACAGACACAGAGTCAGGCAAACCGGTGGTATAAGGATTCATTTCTTTACGGTAGGCTTCTACGTCGGAAACGTTGGCTCCCACATTTTGGCGAGGCGATGGCAAAGCGCTCATATCAAATTCTGTAACCATAACTTTTACTCCGGCTGCAGCGTAGGCGTCAATGGCAGCTTTATATTCATCAAGTCCGGGATAATCCATACCTATATGCCCCTGCATTCCAACGGCATCAATACGCAGTCCAGCGTCTTTCAGTTGTTTTACCAGTTTCACGATTGCGTCCCGCTTTTCAGGACGCCATTCATTATAATCGTTATAATAAAGTTCAGCATCGGGGTCGGCTTCGTGCGCAAATTTGAACGCCAGCGGAATAAAATCTTCGCCGATAATCTGATAAAATTTACTGTTGCGATACGTGCCGTCGTCGTTAAATGCTTCATTGACTACGTCCCAGCCTTTGATACGTCCTTTGTAGCGGCTAACCACCGTCGTGATATGGCTTTTCATGCGGGCAATCAGCGTGTCGCGCGAAACCTCTTTGCCGTCTTTGTCCGTAAAAAACCATGCGGGCGTTTGAGAGTGCCACACAAGGCAATGCCCTGTCATCCACAAATGATTTTGCTCGCCGAAAGCTACAAACCGGTCGGCGTCATCAAAAAAGAAATGTCCCTGTTTCGGCTGTAAATACATACTTTTCATGCAGTTTTCAGGCACAATGGCGTCGAATTGTTTTAGCGCCAAATCCACTGTGCGCGGATCTTTACCTGCAATTTGACCGACGCTTATCGCCGTGCCTATCAAAAATTTTCCTTTAAGAGCGTCTTTTAATGTAGTCGGCGATTCACATTCTGCTTTTATTGCACAATTCAACAATGAAATGCAGAGCGACAGAAATACTAAATAATGTTTTGTTAGTTTCATTTCCAATAGTTTAATAGTTCAAAAAAATCATCTCATTGCTTCAACTGCCTCTCCTCAATCTCCTTATTTATTTTATCAATCACGTGATCTTCTAATTCATATCTGGAGATAATAAACATTTCCACTATTAATAACAATATGGGAATAACAGCTACTAACCACAAAATACCTTGTTGCGCAAAGGCGGATTGAGTTGAGAGGTCTTTATTAAAACCTACAAATCCTAATACCATATTGGGAATAAAAAGACCAACAGCTAATCCAAGTTGAAAAACGATACCGATAATAGCATTTACTGTACCTGAGATACGTCTGCCTGTAGTATGTTCGCCATAAGAAATTACTTCAGGCACCAACGCCCACATATAGCCTGTAGCAATAATAATACCGGTGGATTTAATAAATTGCGCTAACAATATCATCCAAATTTGAGAACGAAGTGCAGGGATTACCGATACTGTATAGAGCATAACCATACCAACAATAGCGATGACAAGGAATAAATAGAACATTCTCTTTTTACCGATAGCTTTTATAATGGCAGGTAGCATCGGTAAGAAAATGAAAGCCGGTAAAAAACCTATTCCTTGAAATATACCGGTAGGAGAAACGGTTATGTGCAAATATTTATATATGAAATCTGATAATGCAGTTGCATCTATATTGTATGACATATAATAAGCGCCTGCAGCATTATAAATTGACATCATGGCAAATGCTGTAAAAATGAAAAAAGCTACAATGCGTAAGGGGCGATTGCGTTTAAATTCCATCCACAAATCGGACATTTTTACTTCCGATGTTTTATCGGTTTCTATCACAACGCGCTCTTTGCTTGTAGAAAAACAGAAAACAAGTAAAACCAGCCCTACCAACGCAAAAATAGTCATGGTGATAAGCCATGCATGAGCGGAGTCCGGCGTATTGTATTTCCCGTTTGGAGAAAACCATTGTACCATCGTTGGGATTAAAAAAGCGACAGCCAACCCGCCTAAATTAGCAAGTACCATGCGGGTAGAAGTAAGTTTAGCCATTTCACCCGAATCGCGGGTTAGTGAAGCAAAAATAGCTCCGTAAGGCAAACTGACTACTGTATAGAGCAAATAAAGAACGGTATATGTAATGAAAGCGTATAATAATTTTGATCCGGGAAAGCCATCCCAAAAGCAGAGAATAGCAAATATTGTGAGCGGGATGCCGCCGATAATCAAGTAAGAACGATATTTTCCCCATTTGGGATTATGCTTATCCACGAAAGCGCCTAACCACATTGATAAGAATATATTGAGAATAGGCGGTATAAATACCATCACAGCTACTTTTTTCGGATCAAATCCGAAAACGGTAGAATAAAAAATAGAGAACCATTGCATCACCGTTTGAAAGATAAAATTTTGTGCAAGATCTCCGCTGCCGAATCCGATTCGTTGCAGCCACGAAAGTTTATAGAACCCTTTTGATTCTTTGATAGTAGCATCCATAATTTATAGTTGTTAAATTGTTAAATCTTTTTTTCCATTTTAGCTTTACTTATATCTTTGTATCTAATATCTAATATCTCGTCACTTGTAACTCGTAACTATTCAAGCAGCTTATTCACCGCATTCACCAAAAAAATGTAACTTGGCGCCATACTAACCACATATTCGTTTTCTCCCCAAAAGAAGGGCCAGTCTTCCTTATTTTCCGGAAAATCGGGTTTCAGAATCAGTACGCCCGGAACAATGCCTCCGGCTATGAAAGTGAAATCGGCGCGATTATTGCCGTAAGCCACCTGTTTCGATTGCGTTCCAACCGCCGAAACAAACGAAATATCACTATCCGGATGACAGCCGAAAATATAATTTAATCCTCTGTAAACAAATTCTTTATTTACCAATTCAGGGAAGGATTGATGCAACAGGTAACAAGTGATAGCCATCTGAACGATTCTGCCGTTGCCCGCCCAGCCGCCAGGGGAGATAAGGACGCCGAACGGAGTGGTTTGTCCAAAAGCAACTATTTGTTTCATAAATGCTTTTACGTCAGGTTCTACTTGCTGTTTGAAGGAAGCGTCCATCAACGGAATAGCTTGAGCTATCAACGAAGCGAACCGTCCGAACTGTTTTTTAATTTCAGGGTATATTTCAAGGATACGGTCTTTGTATTGCGCCTCTCCGGTTGCATGAAGCAATTCGATAGCGGCTCGCAGTTCTTCCATATCTAACGGTCCGCCAAGGGTGTTCAGTTCGGGATAATCAAAAATATCCGGTTGATGACTGTGTTCTTCTTTCCATATTTTTTGAGCGGTGGAAAGACATTCGGCTGCCAAATTTCCGTCATAACTTTTCAGCACGCGGGAAGCTGCCGCCAACGCCGCTGCAGAACCATAATTCAGTGGAGTAGAGCGGTTGGTGAAAGCCCACCGGTCGCCGGTATTGTTTACCGCATCGCCCAAGTTCCGGTACTCTTCAAGAGTTGAAGCGATGATTCCATTGATTGCATATCCTACGGCTTTTTGCTGTGCTAATAATTGCAGTACGCCGTGTTCTATCTGTTGCAGAATATCCGGTTTACCGTCCGGCAGATGCATTTCAACATACCGGTTTTTCTGATTAATAGTGGTTTCGTCGCGATTCAAATCAAACTGTTCATACGAATGCGCCAGCTCTAAAACGACCGACTGCTGCGTTTGGGTGCGAATGTCGAAATCGCCGGCGTCGTACCAGCCGCCCACGTTCAGTCCGGGAATATGCTCCAAAGGTTTGAAGTGGTTGCCGGTAAACGCTCCTTGTGCATACAAATCGAAATGATGATGATTGACCGGAGCCTGCAAAGCATCGTCTAAATGGGACGCCCCGTGCCATACGCGATAGGCTTCCCGCACCAGAACATGATCCATTTGCACGGGTAAATAAACATCCAGCGTTGGTTGCCACGCATTTTGATAAACGTCGGTTGCGATGCGGAACGGCGCTGTCGTTACATCGCCGTATTGTAAGCGGTAGATGCCCGGCTCTTTTACGGAGGAAAAATCGAATGTAAGGTAATGATAACGCAGATAATCGCCCCACGCTTTTGTTTTACCGTTCAAAACGGTTGCGATGCTCCCATTGCTGCTTATTTTTTGCAATTGGACAGACGGCAAAGGGTTATCGTTTTTATCCAATTCGATGACTGCCATTTTTTCCTGTTCGGGATGATACCCCACTTGCGAATGAGCAATCACCGGACGACGCGTCCAATTAGGAATTGTTTGAGCAGTGATGAGCCATTCGGCAATTTTACCCGATTTTCCTTCGGGCAAAAGGCTTCGCACGACGTACCATCCGTTTTGAGCTTTATTTCGTCCGTCGAACAACATCAATTCGTTGTCCAGACTGCGAATCGTTATGTTTCTTTCCGGATCGTCCGGAGCCAGGGAAATCTGTTTTCCTGAAGCTAAAGGCAACGGCTCTGTTTCTCCGTTGATTGTACACATATTTCCGGCAGGATAAAGTGGAAACGTGCCGGTTGTTTCGTCCATGCAATACGATTTACCGGAATAAGCCGAAGGCAAAAATTCAAGATTCAGCCCGGCAATACCTTTTAGCGCTTCCGGAATGAGATGATCGGTATAGACGCTTAAATAAAAGCCGTCCTCACGAGCTTCTCCGCAAATGCTGTATTGAAAATTGTATTTAGGATATCTCAGCACAGCTTCGATGCGTTGGTTTTTTCGATCGATTTTCCGTTCTACCAATTCGGGAATATCATCCCATTGTCCGGGCGTCGGATTCAGACGCACGTCGCCGTTGGTAGCTGTTCGGACGCCATGATGAATAATTTCCACACCGCTGATTTTAGCGTCATCGAACAAGTTGTCATAACAATTGCTGAAAACCAAGATGTTCAATCCTCGTGTTTCAAAATAATCGGAATCGTTTAAACACAGTTTTTGCGATTGCAACGAAGTTTGACGATTATTGCAACCTGAAAAACAAATACCCATAAATAAGCATGTTAAGCAAATAAATGTTTTATATCTCAACGAATAATTCATAATTCACAATTATTCAGTTATTCTATTATTCAATTATTCAATTATTCCGTCTGAAACGGCGATGCCGGCAGTCCTTCCTTGTTATACAAATTCGCTCCTTCCGGATTGTCCGCCCAAGCATAGCGCAGTTTTGCAGGTTGAGTAACTTCATCGCTCCAAACAATCACACGATTTCCTTCAACAAGTGCTTTCGCCGATTTGAATATACCGTCGGAACCGGCAATGGCAAAGCCTTTCAATTCGTTCACCGGCATTAAATTGTCGGTACCGGTTTTGAATGAAAGAATAATCCGGTTGCCGTCGATAATTTTCGATTGATAAACCGGACCGTCGCAAACGATTTTTTCGCCGTACACGAGATTGCGCGCTTGCAACGCCAACCGTTTTCCAACCTCTTTTTTATTGAGCGGATGAATATCGTTCCATTCGCCTAAATCTATTGCGACAGCCATTCCTGTATTTGGAACGGTCTGATAGATTTCCCGCTGTACGTTGCGTAATTCCGCCCAATCACTTTGCTGTTGCAACAACGCGGGTTGCATAAAATTAGCCAATTGAACGGATATAAAAGGCAGGTTTTCCCCCCACAAGTTTCGCCAATCTCCAATAAGCGTTGTCATCAAGTCGTAATACTCGTTATACCTGCCGGTATTTGATTCGCCTTGATACCAAATAACTCCTTTGAAAACATGATTTTTCAACGGCGCAATCATCGCATTATAAAGTCCCGTGGGTTTGTATTGGAACGTGATTCCGCCATCGGGCGCCGGCGGCATGAACGCTCCGGCATTGTATTTCCATTGACCTTCCAGACTGATTTCCATGTCCGGGAAAACCAATTTATAGGGCTTGTCCGTGACAAATTCAGGAAATCCCGCTTGGCTGACCAAGCGTACCGTGATTTGATTCTTTCCGGCTTTCAGCACTTCAGACGGAATAGGGTAGTTTCGCGGAGGATATTGGTAACCGGTTGTGCCGACGCATATTCCATTGACAAATACGGAGTCGGCATCTACGATGCGTCCCATGAACAGCATCGCCGGTTGATTATCGTATTTTTGAGGGACGTCTATTTCTTTCCTAAACCAGAAGACGCCATTTACGGGGCGTGAGTTTTTTTGTCCCCACTGGTTATCCAATAAATCGGTGGTTGCCCATGAACGGTCGTCGTACTGCGGCGAATACCATTTCACGGTTTCATTCAGACCTTGGTCTTGTTCATTTAAAATTTTATTCCAACGCTGTCCGGGCAAAGAACCTAACCGGAGCATCTCAGCTACAAATTCGTCCGATTGGCAGATACGCATATCATTCAGAAGCGCGGGAAAAGGTTTCAATGCGGCTTCACTTATCCATGCTTCCGCCGGAGAGCCGCCTACGCTGGAATTGATTATTCCGATGGGAACGCCTATTTTTTCGTATAATTCTTTTGCAAAAAAATAAGCGACAGCCGAAAAATCGGGCGCAGTTTTCGGATTCAATTCCACCCATGAACAAGGTGGTACGTCGTCTTGCGGACCGTGAAAATTATATTTCAACGGTATTTTTATATAGTGAATCTTAGGATTCGAGTAATTTTCTATTTCTTTTCCAAACATTGACATCACCCTCGAAACGGGTGTTTCCATGTTCGATTGTCCGGAGCAAAGCCAGACATCGCCAAATAATATATTTTTGATTTCAATGGTATTGATTTTAATGGTGTAAGGACCCCCCGCTTTCTGAGGCGGAAGCTGGACTTCCCACTTCCCGTTGGCGTCGGCTTGTGTGGTTATGTCGTTGCGGGCTTGACCCGCAATCCCCTTTTTACCATGGGATTCTGCGTCAAGTGCAGGATGATAGACGGTCACTTTTTCACCCGGTGAAGCCCATCCCCAGATTTTGACCGGAGCATCGCGCTGCAACACCATGCCATCACTGACGAGTTGCGGCAACCGAATTTGAGCAGATACGGCGAGTACTGCAAAAAATAGAATAACAGTGAGTTTTAATTTATGGAGTTGTTTCATAATTAAATCGACGCTAATCTATATTCATCCTAATGATAATAATTTAGTTACAGTAATTTCCTTTCGTTTTAAAAAATCAACCTCAGTAGCATTTGAATTATTCTCCAGTAACATCGAATCGAATCACCTAATTTCTTAAAATCCACACTCATAAGAAAAAGAATAAGGCAATACGGTTATTATTTTGTTTTTTTATAATTCATTGCTACTGAGGTTGTTTTTTGTTGTATAAAATGATGTATAAATTAAGTTTAATCCTTACTTTTATTGTCCTTTTAGCGCTTGCAAAAATCCTTCAAACGCCGGTTTTGTATTAAAGCTATCGTCAAACAGCAGCGGATAATCCGTACCGCCATTATACAACCAGCTATTCCCGTCGTTCACACCCCAGACAGTGATGTCCTGTTGTTGTCCTGTCGGTACATTTTTCAGATACGAAGCAATAACATCGTGGTATGTTGTAGCTTGGAATCCCAATACCTGCGGCGTCAATGCAAAGCCTCTTACATTGTTGACCGATACATCCAATTCGGAAATCCGTATCTTCAAGCCCGTAGCGGCAAGTTTTTGGAACATATAGTCAACGCCGGCTTTTGGCGTAGCAATGTTGACATGCATTTCCGTTCCGATACCGTCGATATGCACGCCTTGCGATTGCAACCACTGTACGTAATTTATCAAGGAATCCAATTTTGCGCTATTTGATTCCAAACCTGATTCATTGATAAACAGCAACGCATTCGGGTCGGCGGCATGAGCCAGATTAAACGCTGTGACGCCAATGTTTTTACCCAGATAATTAGACCATACAAACCAGTCGGTATTAGTGCCGGCAGGCGTATTTGCATTGGTACGGATAGCGCCGTTGTCTGCAAGTAGATCGCTTACTACGTCCCAGCCAACCACCTGACCTTTATAATGTGTAGTTATACCGGTTACCCAATTTTGGAATTCTTCATCCACACGTTCTGCTATGGTTGCAGGATCATTATCAAGCGCTGCTTGGGTTACATCTTGAATTACCATATTATCTATCCAAACCGTCGCACCTACGGGACTGTATGCCATATCAAAACAAATGGTCGTAACGGCATCCTTTGCTAAAGGATTTGCCCCGCTGAACGTCATGGTGTATTGTTTCCAAGCGGTGGTAAGACCATATCCAAGGGCATCAGAAGCAGCATTCGTACCGCCATACTGCGGAGATGCATTATTATGCGCCCATTCAACTTGAAGATTGCAACTCGCCGACGAAGCTTTTGCATAATAAGTTACCGCATATTCATGCCCAACGACAGTATTAAACTGGGGGCTGACAATTTGCAAATGCCAGCTGCTTCCTACGCTCGTTACTGTTTGAGTGATAGTTACAGCCATAGATGACTTACCGTGGTTTACGTTGGCAGCCGTCTGTTCTTGCGCTACTGTACCATAAGAGCCGTCGTTTACGCCGTTGGCAAATACCCAGCCTGTTGGGACTGCCGGTGTTACACTGTTGTCCCAATCTTCAAAGTCAGGATTTCCATCAGCCATAGCATTGGGAGGAGGAGCAATACCTGGAATACTACTCATAAAAGTTAAATTTTGTTTTTGATAGCCGCAGAGAGTATATCCCCATACTTTTAAGTTTTTAGCGCTTACTGCCTGCATTTGGGCATCAGGCGTTGTAAAGTTCAATGTGCCGTCGTTTTGTACCACTACGCTGTGCGTCATGGCAGAGCCGAAAGTGGTTTGCGAAGCGTTTGCCGCTGCCGTTGCCAGATAACTATCCGCACCTAACGCTGCATTATCCGTTTCCATACCGATTGTTGTCTGTGTAGCAGCTTGCAATGAAACAGAAGTTCCGGAAGCTCCACCGGTTCCATAGTTTGGTCCGCCTTTATCATCATTGCAGGAACCCAACAGGGCTACTACTGACAAAGCGAACACTAAATATTTAAATATATTATTCATAATTTTTTATTATTAATTAGTTTATTAATATCCCGGATTTTGATAAGCGGTTTTCGATACGTTATCCATCTGCAATGCGGAAATTTGCGATGACGGAATCGGACGCAAGTAATAGTGATCATCTATCGGAGTTCGGGTATAGGTTATTAAATTATGATCGGTAGTATTCGTAGCAGGAGATTCGCAAATGCTGTATGTTGCACCTATTTGCGCCCATGTTTGCGTACGAACCAAATCGTACCAGCGGTAGCCTTCACCGAAATATTCACGGCTGCGTTCTGCCAAAATATAATTGATGTCAATTGTAGAAGGCGTAGCAGCTACCATGGCGTCGCTATTGTCCTCAGTTACGGTTTGATTCAGCGCATTGCTGAATTTCCAATGACCGGCGCGGGCACGGATGACATTAATAAGTTTATATGCATTTGCATTGTCTCCAAGCTTCACAGCAGCTTCAGCGGCAATGAAATACAATTCCGAGAACTTGGCAATATACCAGGGACGAGTATTGTCGGCATTGGGTATTCCCAAACTGCCGTCACCCGGAGGCGGGGTTCCTATCTTCCATAAATTGGGATAAACGCCTCGGCTGATAGCGCTCGGACCTACCACATAATCGGCTCTTCCGGATAAAGTTCCAGTACCTAAATTAGTTGAATTTGGAGTAGAAGGATAAGCTATTGCGGTGTTATCATCATTCAGGAAAGTGAGTACAGGGTCGCCGGGAGCAATGGACAATCCGTTCGCATTGGTTAGCGTAGGCGTACTGATAGTACCGGCTGCTGCTCCTGTTTTATTCCAATTGCCGCGCAAAACCGTTGCAAAGGTGCCATCGTAACGGCTGTCGTTGGTTTTATCTGCAAACGTATTGGTAAATACTTCCACCGGAGGAGCCATACGCGTCCAGGGACGACCGCCCCATTGCGCTTGTTCGCGCTGAACGGGAGTGCCGCCTCCAATTAACGTATAATTCCACGTAGTAAGCCAAGTGGCGTCATTATAGTTAACACCTACTCCGCCTCCATAAGAAGAATTACCTTGATTGTAATAATCATTACCTGCAATATGGTCGGCAAACAATAATTGCTCATTATTGTAGTCATTGCTATATACATTTACATCGTAATAAGTAGGTTGCAAACCGTAAGGTCCCGGATTGGCAATAGCGGTTGTGGCTACTGTGTAAGCCTGTTGAAAATACCAGGAAGCGTCGTGTCCGTCGGGATCGGTGCGATCGCAAGTCGGATAAGTAGAAATGTTGTTTGGATTTTGCAACCACCACGCATACGTTAAATAGGCTTTCGATAAATACAAGCGAGCTACCGTTTTAGTAACCGCACCGGTAAGGCGTGGATTGTCGGGCAAGCTGTCAACAGCCGTAAGCAAATCGGGAAATATCGATTTAGTATAAACTTCCGGCACCGTATTCCGTACGGAAGTCGTTGTTGCAGAAGTATTGAATTGCAATTCGCCTGCGCCTAAATCCAATGGGACTCCGCCAAAAGTCTGCACCAGCATGAAATAATCGAAAGCGCGGAAAAAATTAGCTTCCGCGACGAGGGAGGGGGCAACTCCGGCAGCATCTCCATATTGAATAATGCCGTTTGCCGTGTTGATATTGGTAAACATTGAATTCCATAATACATCCGAACGGCAAGTAGAGGAAGTGATGCCGTTACCGACTCCGGGCGTCAAGTCGATATCCTTTTGATTGTTATCGGCGCTGTTGCCCCAAGTATATTCATCCGTGCCGTTTTCACAAGCCGATAAATAGTAACCTCCATATTGTTGCCGTAAACTTTGGTATAGCGCAGTTAAACCGGACTGCACGCCATCGGCTGTTTCGAAATAATTCGCCGTAAAAGATGAGCGGGGAGTTTCTTTCAACAAGTCGGTACACGATACCATCGATAAAGTTATCAGGGCGAAACCCGCTGCTGCTAACGTTATTTTATTTTTTATAATATTCATGATCAAATATATTTTTTGATTTACAATTTGTTAGAATGATAAATTTAATCCTATGAGATAAGTACGCATGGACGGCGTATTTGCTCCAACCATAGGCAACACTTTATATCTGCCCACATTCTGCATATTTGACGTTGCTACATTTGTGTTAGCGATCGTGTTCGTTTGCGGATCCTGACCTGACAGTTTGTTATAGGGTGAAAACAGTACAAATGGGTCTTGTACGGTAAAGTACAAGCGTGCGCTTGAGACTCCCAAATCTTTAATCCATTTCATATCGCTAAAGTTATACCCTAACGTGATCGTGCTAACCTTCAAGTAAGAAGCGTCGAAATAACCCAGTGTGGAACCATATTTTGGTCCATCGCCGCTTTGGTCGCCTCCCGGATAAGGGAACGTACCCGAAGTATTGGTAGGAGTCCAATAATTTACGTTTACGTTTCCACGCTGTCCGGTTAAATTATCCAAATAGCCGGCAGAGTTATAAAGGCTGCTGATAAGCAGACCGCCATGCTGATAAGCGCCCAGCGCCGTCAAATCTAAATTTTTCCATGCAACACGCGTATTGAAACCGCCTTGCCAGTCGGGGTCAACCGGCTGTACGATTCTATCGTCCGTGCCATCGCCGTAAACGCCCGATGATCCGATTGCCCGGGTAGGCGTACCGTCCGCATTGTACGTACCGGTATATTGCACTTTAATCATGCCCGGATTTCCGCCCGGCTCCAAAATATTCATATACGGGTCGTTCTGCTGCCAGATACCGATTTTTTTGTAATCGTAAATGACGTTAATCGGCTGACCTACGAAAAAGAAGTTAGCTAAATCATACTGTCTACCGGAACCAAGGCTGGTAATCTTATTTCTATTGGCTGCAAAGTTTACGCCGACGTCCCAAGTCCAATCTTTGCTTTTAATAATGGTGCCATCCAAAACAAATTCCAATCCTTTGTTTTGCGAACTGCCCACATTAGTCGTTTGATTGCCTACCCCCGCAGTCGGAGGTAATGATATTGTATAGAGAAGGTCACTTGTATTTACCAAATAATAGTCAACCGACCCTGTTAAGCGATTTTTGAAGAATCCGAAATCCACGCCTGCGTTCAAAGTTTTGGAATATTCCCAACCTAAATCAGGATTAGGCGCAAGGGAAACATAGTAGCCAGTAGCTGTTGTAGAGCCATAATTATAAGGTTGGGTGCTAAGTTGTCCCAGCGTTTGATAAGGATTAATCGCCTGATTGGAAGTTTGTCCCCAACCTACGCGCAGTTTTAAATTGTTAATCCAATTTGAATTTTGCATAAAATTTTCTTTAGCAATATTCCAACCGGCGGATATTGCGGGATAACTATGCCACTGATGCCCCGGAGCCAAGCGCGAAGAACCGTCCGAACGGATGGATACCGACAACATGTAGCGACTATCATAATCATACATCGCACGTCCCATCCACGATTCCAATCCAAATACATTTAGATATTGATTCGCCGGATTAACTACAACATCGGAAGAGGAATTTGCCACTTGCCCTAAATTGTAATATTGAAAAAAATCGGCGACTACATTGGTGGCGTCAATTTGCGTTTGCGTTTGTTGCGTTTGCTCTGCCGAATATAACGCCGTTAAATTAATATGGTGCTTATTAAATGTTTTGTCATACGTTAACAGATTTTCTACAGTCCAATTCGTGTTGTTTTGCTGTTGCCAATGCGCGGTGGATTGCGCTGTTTCATTGTTACTGAAAACGCCATATCCTTGATATTGTCCTCTGTTCAGCGTCCAATAGTTTAAGCCCAGATTAACTCGGTAGCTTAAGCCTTCTACACCGGGGATTTTTATTTCGGCATACATGGAATTGTAGGTGCCGAACGTTTTTTGGTTATCTGCATAACTATCGCCCAAGCCTTCGGTACTTGCTCTTGAATAAAGCCACTGATTAGCGTTTATAGGGTCGGAACCCCGAACTAACCAAGAGCCGTCCGAATTGTAGGGGTTAATTAATGGAGACAATAATAAGGTGTTGACCAAACTCAGATTTTGTCCGTCGGTTATCCCGTAATTGGTATTCGAGGTAAACCCGATACGAATGTATTTACCAATTTGCTGATCGATGCTTCCGTTTAAGTTGAAACGCGTATAATCCTGATCGGGCAATAAAGAAGTCTGTTTGTAATAACCGGCGCCAAAATTGTAGGTGCCTTTTTCTGTTCCGCCCGACACATTGATATGGTGGTTCGTTGTCATACCGTCTTTATACAGCAATTTTTGCCAGTCGGTATTTTGACCTACTGCTTCATTAGCGCCCAATTCAGGAACGGGATTTCCGTTGGCATCTGTACTCATATACTTGCCGGCAACTCCTCGTAACTGGTATAATTGATCGCCCGTCATCATGGGGTAGCGATTGAACAAGGTTTCCACTCCATAGTAACCGTCGTAGGTAACGCGCGCTTTCTCTCCCATGTTCCCTTTGTAAGTAGTAACCATGAGAACGCCGTTTGCGCCGCGGGAACCGTAAATAGCGGTAGCGGATGCATCTTTCAAAACATCAATCGTTTTAATGTCGTTCGGGTTGATATCGCCTATGTTTCCTGCAAAAGGAATACCGTCTAATACTACCAACGGGTCGTTAGTAGCCATTAATGACCGCGTGCCGCGAATACGAATCTGCATGTCCTGTCCGGGTTGAGAGTTGGTTTGCGTCATGACCACGCCGGGCAACCGTCCCTGCAAAGCAGTGGTCACGTTACCTGTCTGTACATCACGAAGCGCATTTCCTCCAATGGAAGAAACAGAACCGGTCACCGCTTCTCTGCGTTGCGTTCCGTATCCGATTACGACCACTTCTCCCAAAGCTTTGGTATCTTCCTGAAGAACTACATTAATCAGGCTTTTCCCCTGCACGGAAACCGATTGGGGTGTGTACCCTACATACCTGAAATCTAATGTTGCATCGCGTGAAACCGTCAATGAATAATTTCCATCAACGTCGGTTGCAACTCCGTTGGTAGTTCCTTTTTCCGTAACGCTTACTCCGATAAGCGATTCACCTGTCTTATCCGCCACCTTACCGGTAACGGTAATGTTCTGGGCGCTTAGCCACAAAGGAACGAAGAGAAATAAAGATAAAAATCGAATAGATTTTCTCAAAAAAATGTCTCTCATAAAACAAAAATTAAATTATATATTAACTAATTAAAAATATTATTTTTTTCATACAAAGATACTTTGGATTTTCACTTATTTTCACAAACAAATGTTACATTAACTATCCGTATTGTAACAAAAACTTTTCTTCCGGTTACATTTTCGTTACAAGTAAAAAGGTTGAAGGGAGGATGGAAATAAACGCTTCAGAAAAGGGGAAACATGGAAACGCAAACGTTACTTTTTCAACGTTTTTTTTGTTTTGGTGCAAATTTTTTACCGGTTAATTGACCGGTAACTGCCAGCGCAATGAATAAAGGAATAAACCATGGATTTGCTTTCAGGTAAATGCGGAGAACGATGATTACAGGCACCGACAAGTGAAGGATAATGAACCAGGGCGCGGAAAATTTTTTGTACCGTTGTCTCCAAGCGCCAAGCGGAACATTGATTAAAAAGCTGGATAGGGATACGATAAGTATAGAGGACATGGAAGAGTTACGAGTTACAAGTTACAAGTTACGAGTTACAAGTTTTGAGCGACCATCGATCTTGTAACTCGTAACTTATAACTAATATTCATTCAACAACAAGCATTTTATCGCCGACCGCCATTTTGTCGTTGTCTTTGATATAAATCTCTTTTACCGTTCCGTCGATAGGACTTCGGATTTCATTTTCCATTTTCATCGCTACCAATACGCAGAGCGGATCGCCGGCTTTGACTTCATCGCCCGGCTTGACATATACTTTTAATATGACGCCCGGCATTTGCGCCGTAATGACTTGACGACCGCTAACGGTGGATTTGGTACGCGCCAAACGCATTTTCTTTAACTCATCGACAATGTTTACCTGAAAGTAATCGCCTTTGTTTTTTACTTCATAATCGGAATATCCGATGGTGGTTATCTGTACGCCATGCGATTTATGATTCATAATGATTGAATGGATGGTGTCGCCGCCTACATTATAATCCACTTCGTAAACAATTCCGTTGACGGATACTTTTTTGACCGGACCGTCTTCCAGAATTTCCACTTTAAATTCGGTATCCGGCAAGTCGTTTAACGTAGCATAATAAGTTGCTAAAGGTTTAATCTGTTCCATAATTAATAGTTATTAGCCGTCATTTGTAATTTACCATAATATTTCCACAACGATTCTCCCACCAGCGGAACGGTAGTGGCGCGGGCGGCAGCTTCTTTTTCCTGCTCGAAATGCTTCAAAGCGGCGGCAATGATTGCTACCGTCGGATCGTTATTCTCGCGGCGCTTGAGTTCTTCTTTATCGAATTTTGTATCAATAAAGGTGGTATCGTAATTGCCTTTCAGGAACGTATTGTTTTGCAATACCCGTTGATGAAAAGGAATCGTCGTTTTGATTCCCAGAATTTTGTATTCCCTCAAAGCGCGTTTCATATTGGATATTGCCGACTCGCGGTTTCGTCCCCAAGTGCATAACTTGGCAATCATCGGGTCGTAATGCAAAGAAACTTCAAAGCCGGCGTAAGCGGCGCTGTCTAACCTTACATTTCGTCCTTCGGGAGTTTCGCGTACACGGATGACGCCGGGCGAAGGCATAAAATTGTTTTCAGGGTCTTCGGCATAAATGCGGCATTCGATAGCGGCGCCGCGAAACTCAATGTCTTCCTGTTTATAGGGTAAAGGACTGCCTCCTGCCACAAGAATCATATCCCGAACCAAATCGACGCCCGTACATTCTTCCGTCACCGGATGTTCTACCTGCAAACGGGTATTCATTTCGAGAAAATAGAAATTCTGATCTTTATCCATCATAAATTCCAATGTCCCGGCGCTGTAATATCCGATTTTTTTGCAAGCGGCAACGGCGACTGCCAGCATCTTTTTGCGCGTTTCTTCTTTCACAAATGGAGAAGGCGATTCTTCAATTACTTTCTGGTTGCGTCGTTGAATCGAGCATTCGCGTTCGTAAAGGTGGATGACGTTTCCATATTTATCGCCTAAAACCTGCACTTCGATGTGATGCGGATTTTCGATGTATTTTTCAATGTAAATAGCATCGTTGCCGAACGAATTGGCGGCTTCAGACCTGGACATACGGAAGGCGGCTTCCAAATCTTCTTCTTTGCGCACCAGACGCATTCCTTTTCCGCCGCCGCCGGCTAAAGCTTTCAACATAATCGGATAGCCGACTTCTTTGGCTTTAGCACGGGCTTCTTCCACTCCGGAGACAGGTTCTTTGGTGCCGGGTACAATCGGAACGCCCGCTTCCTGCATAATTTTACGCGCTTCGGTTTTCACGCCCATTTTAGCAATGATGTCGGAACTGGGACCGATGAACACAACTTTTTCTTCTTCGCACCGGCGAGCGAAATCGGCGTTTTCAGACAAAAAGCCGTAGCCCGGATGGATGGCTGCTCCTGTTTTCTTTGCAATTTCAAGGATAATTTCCGGCTTTAAATAGGAAGTATCCGATTCATCTTCCGAAATACAATAAGCTTCTTCGGCATAGCGCACATGCAGCGCGCCCCGGTCCACATGCGTGTAAATCGCTACTGTGGGTATATTCATTACGCGGCAAGTGCGGAATATTCGCATGGCTATTTCGCCGCGATTAGCTACTAAAACTTTCTTTATCATAACTCTACAATGGTAAATTGTCATGTTTTTTAGGTGGATTGGATTGCCGTTTGTTAGCGAGCAATTCAAAACTGCGAATCAAGCGCGGACGGGTTTCAGAGGGTTCGATGATTTCATCGACATAACCCAATTCGGCTGCACGATAGGGATTAGCAAACTTTTCACGATAATCGGCTTGTAGTTCTTTCCGTTTGGCGTCTTGATCTTTAGCTTCAGCGATTTCTTTACGGAAAAGAATGTTTACGGCGCCTTCGGCTCCCATTACCGCAATTTCTGCCGTCGGATAAGCAAAATTAATATCACCCCGGATATGTTTGGAACTCATCACATCGTAGGCGCCTCCGTAGGCTTTGCGCGTAATCACCGTCACTTTCGGAACGGTTGCTTCGCAATAGGCGTATAACAGCTTGGCTCCATGGCGGATGATTCCATCGTACTCCTGATTTACACCCGGAAGGAAACCCGGTACATCGACGAAAGTGAGTAACGGAATATTGAAAGCATCGCAGAAACGGACAAAACGAGCCGCTTTTACCGAAGCGTTGATGTCGAGGGTTCCCGCTAAAGCGGCAGGCTGGTTGGCAACCACGCCAATGCTTTTTCCGTTTAACCGGATATAACCTACAACAATATTTTTTGCATAATCCTCCTGTACTTCCATAAAATTTCCGTCGTCGGCTACCGAAACAACCAACTCTTTGATGTCGTAGGGTTGATTCGGATTCAAAGGAATCAATAAATCCAACGAGGGGTCGATCCGGTTGGGACTGTCGGTCGTTGGCACGAACGGAAGCTCAGCCATGTTGTTGTTCGGAAGAAACGACATCAATTCACGTATTTTCAGAATGCAGTCGATATCATTGTCCGCCGAAAAGTGAGCGACTCCCGAACGACCCGTATGAATGTCGGAACCGCCCAATTCGTTTTTGTCCACATCTTCTTGCGTAACGGATTTCACTACATCCGGACCTGTGATAAACATATAACTGCTCTCTTTAACCATAAGGATAAAATCGGTGAGCGCCGGCGAATAAACGGCGCCTCCCGCACACGGTCCCATAATTGCGCTAATTTGAGGAATCACTCCCGAAGCCAGCGAATTTCTAAGGAAAATATCGGCGTATCCAGCCAATGAGCGAACGCCTTCCTGAATACGAGCGCCACCGGAATCGTTCAGTCCGATCACCGGCGCTCCCACTTCCATCGCTAAATCCATAATTTTACAAATTTTCCGGGCGTACGTTTCCGATAAAGCCCCTCCAAAAACGGTAAAATCCTGTGCGAAAACAAAAACCGTACGATTGCCGATTAATCCGTATCCCGTAACAACGCCATCCCCTAACGGACGCTGTTTTTCCATTCCAAAATCATAACACTTGTGAGTAACGAATTTGTCAATCTCGACGAAAGTACCTTTTTCTAATAATAGTTCAATTCGTTCTCTTGCAGTTAGTTTACCTGCCGTATGCTGCTTTGCGATACGGTCAACCCCGCCGCCTAATTCGGCTTGCTGGTTCAGTTTGTTTAATTTTTCGATTTGTTCTTTCATGCGTGAATCCAGTTGATTTTTATTTTTAAACAATATACAAGAATAAACAAAGATAAAGAATTATTATTAGATAATTGGTAAACAAACGCAATTTATTTTCATTTTTTATTCTTCACTGTATCTTCACTGTATCTTCACTGTATCTTCACTGCATCTTCACTGCATCTTCACTGCATCTTCACTGCATCTTCACTGCATCCCCTTACTTGCCCGTAGGTGTGCAATAAAAAAGTCGGGCTACCGAGATTGAATCCGTTCCGGATTTATAAATCCTCGCTCGGTATAATCGTTTGTATGCTATTGTGGTTGTTTTGTTAGAAAAAATGAAAATGAGGTTTTATCGCAATCTCCGATGGATATATATAGTGTTCCCTCTTTCTTCATAAAGAAAAATTATTTCTTTCATTGTAAAATATAATTCTTGCATTTTTATTTGAATATAAAATCAATTATCTGTAAATTAGCATACTATGGATTATAAGAAAATACATTTAGGAAAATTAATACAGACATTTGTAAAAGAGAATCATATCAATAGCGCGGAACTTGCAAGAAAAATCGGGAAAACAAGGCAAAATCTATATGATTTGTACAAGCGTGACGATATTGAAGTAAAATTGTTTCTTACAATATCGGATGTTCTGAATCATGATTTTTTAGAGGATATACACCCTCTTAAAAAAGATCAGATAACCATTGATACTGCTTTTAAAGTATTAAAGAAGTTGGTGAAAGAAGAATTATCCAATGATTCGCATCTTCGGGAATAATAGGGTTATATGAGAAAGATACTGATTTTTTCCCTTTCTTTTTTTCTGACATTTTCTCTTTATGCCTATAACTTGCGTCAGCTATCAAGCCGCGAGGGATTATCCAATAGCGCTATCTTATCGATATGCCGCGATAGTGAAGGATTTCTTTGGTTTGGGTCTGTCGATGGGTTGAATGTTTATAATGGCGTAGATATTCATATATTTAAACCCGACGTCAATACGCCCGACAGCCCGTCCGGTAACCTGATTGAAGAAGTAAAAGAGGGCGAAGACGGGATTATCTGGATAAACACCAACCACGGACTTAACCGCTACGACAAGAAAACAAAGAAAATCGAATGTTTCGAAGAATTTGAGGGGAAATATTTCTGGGCGAAAACGTCAACCAACGAAGTTTTTACAATTCACAAGGACGACACGATTGATTATTACGATAAATCCAACCGGCAATTTATCTCTTTCCCGTTCGCGGGGATTGTAAAAAGCGATATTCAACGCACTTTTATCGACCGTGAAAATGTCCTGTGGATAGTAACGAATAAAGGGGTTATACAAAATGTGCGGATATCTTTTTCCGGAGGAAAACCGCAATTCGCTTCCACAGGCAATTTCAATCCCGATTCTGCGGTTCGTTATGCGTTTGAAGATAACGGGCGTATTTATTTCATCGATTTTAATGATTGCCTTTATGAAACAGACGGTATAAACGGGAAAAAGATTTATATTATCAATCTGAAAAAGGAAATTGAAAAGCGAGGGATTATTTCTTCTATCATCAAAGATAAAGATGATTATTTAGTGGCATTCCAGACCAATGGTTTGATTCGCCTCCGGAATACGCCTGAAAATGAATTGAAATACCAAATAGAGCCTGTTGATATTTTTTGCGGGGTCTTTTCTCTGTATAAGGATGACGTACAGGATATTTTATGGATTGGAACCGACGGACAGGGAGTGTATATGTACACCCGCGATTTGTTTTCGATTCGCTCGACTACCTTTGAACATTTACAGTTTTCCATTCAAAAGCCGATTCGGGCGTTATTTTTGGATAGAGACCGGAATCTTTGGATTGGAACAAAGGATGACGGTATTTTAATGATAGAGAATTATAACAATGGAAGCGATTGGGATGCTAAAAAAATCCATCCGGT
>Ga0123354_10003599_pt1 | contig 21473 bp, 8 predicted proteins | sample TergutLab28metaG_2_FD_97872 | JGI IMG/M metagenome (GOLD analysis project Ga0123354, IMG submission 97872) | Labiotermes labralis P4 segment gut microbial communities from Petit-Saut dam, French Guiana - Lab288 P4 | ecosystem: Host-associated > Arthropoda: Insects > Digestive system > Gut ... | reverse complement strand
TGGCTCTCCTGTACCAGCTACATGCCCATTTCATTATTATGTTTGTAATGTGAATATCTCCTTCGAAATAGGACAACGAATTTTCTGTGATTTCAAAAAAGTGGGGGGGGGGGGGTGACTAGGGTTTTGTTATGTTCTCATATCCGCAGTTTTTGTAAACTGGCCGTGGAGATGGAAAATATTGGTCTGAATGGTTGCGTGCCTTTCTTGAAAAAGAATGGGAAGTTCTGGGAATAATTCAAGACGGCCACTTCCTCCAGACGACTCACTCTTTAGGCTGTGGTGATAATAGGAAAAATTGTGAATTGGTAAGAATTATACAGTGTACTGAGTTGTTGCCGAGCATTATTGCTGCTAGTACAGATACCACCCGCCTTGGCTGTGCCGGACAAATACGGAAACTCTGCCGTTCCTACTTGTTACTTGCACACGAAGAGTTTGTCCTTCATATTATGTCTTTTACCCACAGAGTCTATATTCGTATACAGATTTTAAAACTGTCCTTGTAACACAGTACTGAAATTCTGAGGACCCTCAAGGCATCCTACCACCATTCATTATTCAAGTGCCAAACATTTACTGGACGCAACCTTTGGTGGACGAAAGGTGAAGAATAGGAAGTTTGGTAGAGGCATTAAATGGCTGGCCTCTGGAAACCCTGCAAACCTGAATATCGCTGTTAGGGTTAAACACGTCTTCCTGGCCTAATAATAATAATAATAATAATAATAATGAAAGTGTCATCACAACTACGCATTTATTATGTAACAGAAAGCTACATGTTTCGGTCTCAGTACATAGTCATCAGACTAATTGTAAAGATTCCTTATTACAAATAATAGTAATACCGTTTACCATATATATATATATATATATATATATACACACACACACATCTCGTCAGATCTCACGCACATTTTTTCTCTTACTACAGTTTTAAATTGTATAAATGATGCCTTTTTAGTAGCTGCACTAATTTTCACCGTGCCATGCCAGTATATACGCAAACAATCAACGCATCAAGAAAAAGCCCAGATTAATGAAGCTGCTAATAAATACATCATTTATACAGGTGAAAGTTCTAAAAGGCATAATGTAGGCTAAGTGAGATTTCACGTAATGTGTGTGTATGAGTGTGTGTATGTGTGTATATATATATATATATATATTTATTTATTTATTTTCTTGTAGTACAATGCTTTACACTTAGCCTGATGATGTCTACTGAGACCGAAACATGTAGCTCTCTATTACGTAATAAGTGCATAGTCGCGTTGACGGAATTTTAATAATAATTACCAGTAATCATATGAACATAACGATGTGGCTTCTATAAAGTAACTTCTAAATAATGCGCTAATATGTATATTCTTCTTCTTTTACGGTAAAGAGGTGGATAATATCGTACCATTAGGTCTAAGGCGGGAATCTACCGGTTACGTGAATACAGTTATACTTAATTACATTTTCAGGTTATTTCTTCCATTTTAGAGGACGTCTTTAGCCTCGCTTGTAACATGTACGAACTAAGTACTAATTGGCAACCAAGTGATGTGCACTTAATGAACACGCGTGATTGATTACCTTCCATTTAATTTCACATAATAAAACAATTGTAAAAGTCCAAAACTGAAGTGTTTAACTCGGCTACCGCAAGCAGACTAAACACTGCAATGCAAAGGAACGCTGAAGCGTAAATTTCTTGATGATGCCAGACTGTGAAATATGGCCAAATTTTTCTTTCTTCCGTGGATTTAGTTACTCTGGCTATTTGTTCTTAATTATAATTTCCCTCAAATTAGGAGATACACGGAATTCTGTTACCCTAGACCCTAATTTTTGTCCAGTGCACCCTATCGCGAGTCAGACTGTGGCCCAGGTCGTACAGAGGCATTGCTGTCGCTGCTGCCGCCACCACCGCCGCCGCCCTTGAAGAGGAGCCGGAATATCTCAGTGGGTGTGTGTCTAGACCGGACGACCGAGGAAGTGTGGTTTGATCTCCGGTCGAAGCAACAGATTTTCCTGTTGTACCGACAGTGCAGACCGACTGAGCTGCTAACCCAGCCTCTTTTTATTCAGTCAGTACTGGCTTGAGAAGCTGACCACCGCCTCTGTCTGGTGACAAGATCAGAAATGAGTGAAACTCTCCTTGCACTTTCCCATATGCCTGCGTGGCATGCACAGGGACTTTACCCTTAAGAGCACGGCTGTGTGTATGAAGCACAGTTATGTAGTCCCTTGGTTACTTAGGCAGACGGCTAAATTTTACTGCGGGTGGCCATAACCATGACAGTCGTAATTTTGTCGTAGCTAATAACCAAACTCCCACAACAGCCATTTTGTGCATTTCCCTTACAGAATGACAGATAAGGGAACGTTGTCTTAGAACAATTATTTACTTCCACAGGAAGATCTAGACAAATAGTAATTTAAATCATGAGTCGACATCTTGCGCTTTTCGATTAAAACAAAATCAGACAATTTACCAGTTACAGGCGTTTATCACATTATCCTGCTTGGCACTTCTGTTCCTTACATTAGACGTTGCTTCTGTTTTTCCCTCTTGCTGGATCTATTTCGCTGTCCTGTCTGCGTTTCAGCGCCACACGTTGGTGATCACCTTTGTGGTGGTGACGACGACGACGGTTCTTAGAATGCCATTTTCTCTGAGTGGTTGTCCATATTTGTGTTGTATATGCCCGTAGTGCTCATGCCAAGAGAGTCGAGTGTTTTTTCATGCACAACATACGATAGACATTTTCATTACACCTCTTATGTGTTCATTTGCTTGGAACAGATGCGGAAGCAATATTACTGTAACATTCATGTTGTTGCTGTACGTCATTTTATGAGCGGAGCTTCTTTCTAATGGCCTCGAGGCCTCTTCAGTTTCAAATCTTTCAATGACTAATCCCGTTCAACTTCCCCCATTTGAATTATTGACTTATCGTACCTCGTTATTCAGTTTCGTATTAAAGCGTTTACGATTGTCTCTGTTTCCGGCGCAGGCCTTACGAACCGGACCTTAAAGTTTGTAGCACGATCTTTTGCTAACAGCCCATGCTGTAGGAACCATTTTTAGGCTCGTTCGCATACTAACGAAAAACGCCTATTATCTTTGTCATGCGTGTCCGTCCGTCTCTCCTCAGCTTGACTTCCACTGGACGGAGTTCGTGAAATTCGATATTGGAAACTTTCCTTAAAATCTGTCGAGAGACTCGACATTTGATTACATTTCTGGCAAAAATATCGGGAACTGTACATGAGGATATAAGTACGTTCTGTTGTTGCCGGCGACATGAAATCGCCATGAAATGGTATCTGGCTATTAGCATAGCCGAGGCGTTACAGTTATTACGGGAACGCGCCACAAAATTACGTTATGGTACATTGCTTGTCTTGTTGAATTCTGTCTACGTGAAAATCCAGAAGTACTCAAAATAAAGGCTAATTTCGCAATTGTAAATATATGGTAGAATTAAACAATTCATGTGTCATATTTTTGTGAATAAATGTGTGTGTGTGTGTGTGTGTGTGTGTGTGAGGTGCATGATGAAATACATAGAGAAAGGAATTTGGAGATTCTCGTCATTCGCAATCAGCCGTCCATTACTAGAGACTGGCTGTTTCTAACAGGCGTTCTTTTTTTGTATTCTTCTTGAACACGAAAAATGAATCTCATTTTTGGAATGTGTGAAGAAATCCAAGAGCATAGACAGCATCCGAAATATTAGTCAAACTAATTGCAGTACACTATCCTGGGAATCACGTAAGGTTTTTATTCAGGTCGGAGATGTTCATGTCCCCTACTTTCTAAACTGCAAAAATGAAGGTGTATTGCCGTTTTGAATGTGAAATATTTTCCCGAATTTTTTAAGAAAGAAAACTATCACATGTGTATGCAAACGAAATGTCCAGAAAAACGTTTGAGCTTAATTTTGAGATTAAGTAATAGTTCTCAATGGGCAGTTTGTTTGTGGCTGGCCTGTAAAACAATAAACTTCGTGTTATGTTAATATTTTTCCAACGAGATGCAACACAAAGCAGTCTATTTATTATTCTACAAGTTCACCCTACATGTTTCGGGTGTCAACCACATCCATCATCAGGAGTACACATAACTGTAACTACAGCCTCCGGTACTGGCCATATTTTTTGTCCAGCCACCTCCCTCCAAAGTGGCCAACTTGGCCACGTTGGAGGGAGGTAGCTGCACAAAAAATATCACCAGTTACATTTTCGTGTACTCCTGATGATGGGTGTGGTTGACACCCGAAACATGTAGAGTGAACTTGCAGAATAATAAATAGACTGCTTTGTGTTCCATCTCGTTGGACAATTATTAATATAGATGAACGATGCACGGAACTATAAACATAAAATCAATAAACTTCTTGGTTTATGCTAGGTCTGTCTATTGTCACAGTGAATGAAATCTTAGAATTTAAATAACGGCCTTACAGAAGCTTGGGGACAAAGATACAAGTTAGAAGATGTATGTGTAATCTTGATAATTCTGGCACGTCTGCTCCTGTTGTTGAGGTGTGGATTACGCATACACTGTGTTTTTTTTTTCTGTAAAAGTTGTGTTGGAAGCATTTCTCGTTCCAGTAAATATTTAGCAAGTTGCGTTTCAGATGCAAACTTCACGTAATATGTTTGTTACTTACACGGATATAGGCTAATAAAAATTGCATCGTATCAAAACTTTTGTTCAGTCATACTAGCGATAGGTTTTATTAACATTTTTGGAGCGATTCCAGAGTTGCTGCAAACGGGAAGTTGAAAAAACGTACGGCCAGGAGGGAGACGTTGATAACATTCCCACTTTTGCACATTCCATTTGACAATGAGCCGAAAGCTACTGGGCATGAAAAATAACCTGACGTTTCAGATACAAATCCAACCTTACGAGATTTGAGGTCTCTCTGCCGTTTTGCGGAAGATTCAAGTCTTGTGGGATGCTTCACCACGCTCACTTACCGACGTTTCGAAAGGGCGCAGTGCCTTCAGCACCAGTGTCAAGTAGTGCATCTGTGTGTTGACAGCAGCGCCACTTTGGTAACCTCAAAATTTCACAGTCCAGGAAGAATTTCTTAACCATAAATTTGGGATACACTATGATACTTCGGAACTTCGGTATCTGTTTACCAGTCGACATGGCGTAGAATTTCAGAAGACTTGAACCTTCACAGAATTCTTACGCAGGTGGTAATAAAACTTACAATCTTTCTTCTTTGTTTTTCATTGAACATTAGCTGCATTCTAATGTGAACCATATCCACCGTAGATACGAGGATATATGACGTCTTCTCCACTTCCCCAGTTATCATTTCTCGGTGAACTGTGTGTACAGAATGTTTTTAATTTTGTGCGCAATTATAAGGCAACTCCCCATCTTTCAGTTGATAAATTAGAAAAAAATTCTCTTCTTATACTGGGTTAAATGCGGTAGTTTGTAGTCTTACAGGGTTGCACCATATGGACCTGATTGTAATTTACAAATTTTCTGTTCTTTCAGCCGTTTCGGAGAAAATCCGTAAAGTTCTATTTCAACATGAACAGTTTTGTCTTCAGTTGACCGGCAATTGTAGAGAAAAAGCTGCCGAGGGCAGTTAAACAAACATATCGTGCGTTGATTTATCACATCTTCCGTAGAATGTGTAAAAATGTAGGACCGAAGGTTCAAAAATTATATGAGAACTAATTAACGTTTTGAAAGGCAAGTGATTGCCGGTCCCAGCGGCCGCGCGGTCTAAGACGTAGGTCTGCGGCAGCTCGCCTGCTCAGATTGTGGGTTCGAATCCCACCAGGGACACGGATGTCTGTCTGTTGTGACTGTTGTGTGTTGTCAGGTAGAGGACTCTGTGACGAGCTGATCACTCATCCAGACGAATCCTACCGACTGTGGTGCGTCGTTGTGTGTGATCTAGACACCTCGTGAATGAGAGGGCCATGGCCCACTGGGGACTGTTGCGCTATGAGAAAGAAATAAAAGGCCAGTGAATAAGCGTATGTACCTTCTTACATAACGGTAAGAAAACTGCATTTAGCCACACAGTGTTGCTTGTAATCCGCACAGCATACACCGGCTATTTACGTGAACTCTCTCACCTGATTGGCCTTTATAACGGAGAAAGACTATTCTCTGTGATATACGGACTGGATTTTTTTTGTGGTGAATATGACGCTTTGTATTTTGTAATTTTCTCCTTCTTTCATGTGCCTAAGGGAGTAATACAATGTTATATCGCATATTATCACAGCTGTTTAAAGCGTTTTTAGTTTTTCGTTGTGTGTAGCGCTGAACTTTGCTACTATATTTTGACACCTCCCTCAGTCCACAAGATATATCGACGGGAAATTTCTGACTGCTGAAGTTATTTCGTTTGGTGTCTTGCATAATTTTCAATGACAATTATGCGTATTGGCGTATTCCTTCTCTTCGATATTAATACTGCATGAAGTCATTGGTCTTTACAACTAAACCTACTCGCCATTGTAGACGCTAGTAATGACTGGTTTTTATACAGTTATTTATGCTGTGCCATGTAAAACGTATACGAAACCAGTCCAAGGAAAGCAGCGCGATGTTTCAGCGGCCATTTAATAAGTAAGATGGAGAAACACGGAACCCTGTGATAAAGGGAGACAAATTCATTCCACTTAATTGGATACATTGTGTCTATCGAGTAATTATGTGAAGCCATATAATCATTATCTCAAACATGTCTCAGTAGAATGGATATAATTTTACTGCAAGATTTATGCATTTCGCGTTTCACAGTTGTGTCGTATATTTGACCAGATTTAATTTTTACTGCAAGATGTGTGTACTGCGCGTGGACTTTGTGACTGTTAATCACCGACCCTCCATCCCTCGCTGTTCCTATTCAGCCGCCACGCCAAGACTCGTTCTTAGCATACACAGAAACGTAGGTACAAAGACCAACTTTAGTTTCCAATGAACCGTTTGTTGACCTCCCAAGTTTCTTTCATTTTCTAATTTTCTTTGACCATGACGACCGACTTAACACATTTCTGATATAAAACTCAACGTAGCTTTTCATCTTTTGACCTCACCATTTCCTTCTCCTTCTGTAATTATTCGTTTTTCAGAATTGTCTATCTCCATTAACCATTAACCTATCGACCTGTTATTGCTTAACAAACTACAGTAAATAAAACTTACCTAAAACACTGTCTGCAATAGGTTTATGTACTATGAGCGCGTCTTTCACATTTCTCCGTTCAAAACAACTCAGTAAGTCAGCAAGAGGTCTCCCTGTCGTCACGCAAGCTTGTGATGGTACATGCTAAACTTTCCAAAACATGGTACATCAGGTTCCTGTATGCTGATAATGAATGACAGTAAGGCCCCAGAAATATATGATATTCCTCGGAGTCCACGTTGGACGTAAACTTACAGTCGTTATGCGTCGTGTTTTATGGAAACAGCTTAGTGTTGTCTGGGCAAGAGACGTGCTCCTGCCTACAAAATTTACTTACAACTTCATAAGACAGAAGTCAAGTTGAGGGCCAGAGAAACACAGTGACAGAGTGACAAAGTCAGTGGTTCCTAGGCGTTATTGTCTGCTACCCAAAATTGTAGATGACATTGCCACTGGGACCTAGATGTTATCAGTACCTACTCGGCATAGTCACGTTGCACCCGCGGTCTGTGAAGTCTGTTTTCTCTGGCTGCTGGAACTCTTGGATCACGTGCTCCAGTCGCACTGGAGGCGTGGGTGGTGTATGTTTTCATGTGTACTGGGTTTGCATTGTCCTGTGTAAGGTAAAGTTCTTATGGTAGGCCCAAGGAGCCTAGCCAAAGACACAGTCAAGCAACAGTTTCTGAGACCAGGCCTAATTCGTAATTGACACAGGCAAGAAAAGTAAGAAAGAAAGAAAGAAGTTTTGGGTTTTTGACGCTCAGGTTACCGTGCATTGTGATAAATTCGTATAATAAAACCAACTAGATGCACTAATTTCTCAAATTTATTCTTGGAATAAAACTCAACACGTTTTGGAGAGTTCCTCTGTCCATCATCAGGAGCTTTTCACTGTACACACAGGAATGGTATGTGTCATACAGGTTTGCTGACAGCTTGCTCCTGATGATGGACAGATGAACTGTCCAAAACATGTAGAGTTTTATTCCAAGAATAAATTTGAGAAATTAGTGCATCTAGTTGGTTTCATTATATGAAGTTTTGGGTTCTCTGTAATGCTACGCGTTGTCGACTAGTAAATGGTTACCGACCGTTTCGGAAGATCGTAGTGCCTTCATGTTCATGGTCAAGCAGACGATGAAGGTGACAGCGCCGAAAAGAAGATACGAATTTGCTACAGTTTATTACTCTTGAAATTAGAATACGGAGAGTGGAATGCCAGTATGTAAGAACAGAGGAGTGAAGGAAGGTATGGGATACTGTTACCGGCGATCCTTGGTTCGAGAACAGATCACAGATTTGCTCAGTGGGTAGGTAGGTAAATTTACATTTGGCTGAGTTAATTATAAATTTAGTAGAATTCGAGCGAAATGGATACTGGCGCATTGGATCAAGGTTTATGTACCACACTGGCAGGTATGGAACTCAAGGCCTTAAAACCTTGCGCGTGAGACGTTATTGTTAAGTGTATGACCTTATTTGTTGCGAGGAGGAATTCGGCTACCCTAGCTGAGGATTAGTGGCGGCTTGTGCCGTTCTAATGCCTACAAGAAAATCACGATTAGCACTTACGGCCGTAATACAAAATTGAAGTCACCTGTTATGTAACAGGGCAAGTGGTCCCTAAGCCAGCCCAAGCTGTGTTCAGAAAACAATTGTTTTCGGGCCGCCGTGACCGCCAACACGATAAGAACAAAGTCGTCAATGAAGGCTCGGTAGTGGTAAAATGTTCAGTGCATTTCGTAATCGACACTCACTGAGTATTAGAAAATTAAAAATCAATGTTAATAGACTTAGCGAATTGTCGCTAAGCTACCATAACTAAATAAATTGGTCTGTCTACCGCAAATATATTTCTGTAAGCTCTGTACTTAATATTTCCTGAGAGGAGGTTATACTCAGCGACTGGGCTATCCAGTCAATTTGGCACTGTGGTGATTCGGACGGCCACAATACGCTTTGCGATGTAACTATATGTAAACAGAACTCCGACGGTCCTCACAGTAATGTCCAGATGACCCCCACCGACTACGACGGTCCACTCACACAGTTCAAGTTGCGCCCATTAAACCTTTTTTAATGTACTTGATATTAAAGGCAGTGTATAGCTATACTTTCTGTTCCCGTTTCTTGTTTCGCCTTCAACTGCATTGCAAAGAAGCGGCTTAATTTAGACACACTCAACCAGCTCACCACAATCCCCGTTTCTTTCTGCAATTACACATCACGCGTATTGGTGACTTTCTTGGGCTATTATGTACAGTTCATGAATTTATCTTTTAATGTTCTGCATGGCTCTGCCATATGTTACTATAAAGGTCCAGAAAAATTAGGGCAGATTTGAATTAAATTAGACACATTGGTTTCTGATGATGGTGCTATTTTATTACGGGGAAACATAAATACCACAAAGAAGAAACACCCCACAAGCTATGTTAGGTGGTAGTAAGAAGGTTCTGGAATTAAAAGATGATGGAACTTCATACGTTACTTATTTAGTACGCTAGGATGAATGTGGGTCATCTCTTTACCCAGGTCAGTTATAGAATTCGCTTCCTGTACGAAAATCTACACACTCTCAGGTAGCCGCTACTATCCATGGGTAAAGAGTGGAGCTTGCAGTCTGAGTTGAAGTTGGAGGGGTGTTGATGCACCACTCTCTGTAGCAGCAAATAACGGAAGAAAACAGCTGTGCATATAGTCAGCTGAAAACAGTACTGTCTTTGTTGTGCCACAATGATTGGAGTGACTTGATTTATCTGTCGTGTCAATTCCTAACTACTTACGTTCGTCATTGACAACAAGAGACAGGGTGTCTTAATTTCTCACACCTTATCGAAACTTATGTCACTGATAAGTTGTAGCCGTCTGTGGAATTTGTATTTTGGCCGAATAGGGTCACATATTTTTAGTCAGTGTTTTGCGCACATATACCTATGTTGGTTTACACGCAAAGTCGACCAAGTTGAATTTAATGAATCTTGGCTACCATTTCATATAGAATCTATTTTCTGTCCGTCTGTTATCTATAAACGCAGAGATTAAAACGTAAGAATCTACAGGTTACCTCATATTCTTTGTGGATATGAAACGCAGTCTCGCGTAACTACTGAAGTAACAGACAAGTAGACCGACAGTGTTAGCACAAAGTGAGGGCAATAGGCTATTTAGACGGAAGACGAAGCTTGGAGAATATCCACAATAAATATCTTAATAGTCTGTAAGCCAATCATCGCCATATATTGTTAGGGTGAAGAAATCAAGGAAGATTACATGCGCAGAGCATGTGGCTGCATGGTGGAGATGAAACATGCATGCACAGTAACAGGGAGACAGTTCATCTGGACTGTGAGTGGCCAGCACCATGTACCGTCTGATGATGTCACGTCCCAGACTAGAGTAGTCTTAAATGGCATCTGTAGGTGCCTCAGATCTCACGAAGTGGGCAAAATTCCGTTCTGTTCTTTTTTTAGTTTAATGCTACCGAGCAGTTTAACAGCAGCAAACGGGAGAGGGTGAAATGCGGGTTTCCGGTGCCTTAAAACGGGAACACTCGACTAAGGGAGCAAACCATGACAGAAAATCCTAGGTCCTTCGTAATTTCGGGGGTTGAGCTTTAGGCTAGCGACCTTATATCGTAAAAATAAGTGCTATGAGCTTTACAACACTGAAACCGGGCAGATTTTGGAGACGACTAAAGCAAACGCCAGAGGAAATGAGAGAGGAATCCCAAATAGGAGGATGGGAAGTACAATGTTACAGTCAGGGAAAGAGAGATGAAGTAATAAATGATTTCAAGAAACTAAAACTGAGAAATTGGATTCAACTCGTCAAAGATAGAAAAGCCTGGAATGATCTGGTGCAGAAGACTAAAACCATATAAGGTTGTAGTGTAAGAATAAGAAGAAGTAGAAGTAGTAGTAGTAGTAGTAGGTAGTAGTTAGATGTTGCTATAACCGTTTGGGTCTGTGCCGGCAGGTATCGGTTCGAAACTGGGCCAGTACGCTGGTTTTACTGGCAGTTTTTGCGTTGTTTCTTTCGGCTTCTCCCTGAGCATGCCGGGATTAGAACTTAATTAGGCACAGACGTCTCCCCGCCACATGCTTTCTAATTCGCAGTTTATCCAGCACCCTTCCACTTGATGGTACCTGTCTTTAGTCCAAACGGTTCACAGCGTCGTAAAATATACCACAAAATCCACAAAATACACCGTACCAACATGTTGATGGGAGGCCACGTGTGCAGGTATCTTGTGAGACATTTGTGGATTGTTCAAATACATGGGAAATTCAGCTGGGGAGGGGTGGGAGGGGGTGGTATGCATACGACGTCACTTCCCATGTAACTTGAAATGCTGCAGTGATGCATGATGGTTCTTAACAGAGTTTTATAATACAGAAGACGTCAACTCAATAGTTTCTTGCAATGGTGCAGTTGTGCTTGTTTTCACTTGGCGTGAGGCAATACATACTGCGTGCACCCGCCCACTCGCTTTGCTCAGCTTCAGTAGAGTTCTGCCCGTCTGTTATCAGCAGATTTCGGTTGAAGGATCGCTGGGTATGACGTCCCGTCTAGAGGAATGTCGGGGCGGGCTTTGGGCTACGCCACTACACATTCCAGATACAAACGCCACTCTAAACAGTAACACACCTTTCTCAGATGTGACAACTTTAATTGAACTACCACAAAGTCGTTGTCACATATGTCTGTCTGTCGCGCTGTCGAGCTCATGGACCTTGTGCGTAATAATGTGCATGCCCTTTGTTAATGCTGGTGCGACGGAGAATAATAATAAACCGAAATAGTGATCCGTGCGCGGCTCAGCTTCACCTTCTAAGTACTTTCGAACCTTTCTGGTTGGCCCTTCGCTTACGCCGCGGGATTTTGGCTCCGCTTGAAACTCTGGTTTCTATATGTTTCCTATTACGCAGGCCAGGTGTCTAGCGAACCAGGTGTACCCGCAACGTGAGAAGGGGTTAAGTGCTGGCTGAAACAAGGGTGGTTTGCGCATATTTAATCACCAAGCCACGTAAAATTTCTTTGCCGACTTTTGTCTCAGGGATCGAACCTGTGTCTTCTGCACATTTACTACCTTTAGCTAAAGAATCTCGATAAATTTTTGACTAACGAAAGATGTACTCTAACAAGTTGATACAACTACACCTTCTTCCTAATTTTGATATAGGGTCGGTAGCCAAATATCCAGACCAAATTTCTCCATTTCTTGCTGGCTGGCGCCGAAGTTTCAAAGTAAGGTCGGCCGGACACAGACGTCACTTGCTTTGTTTCTTAAAGTCATCACTATCCCACTTGACTTACTTACGATGGACAACCTAAACGCGAGGCGATATTATTCCACAGAGGCTAAACTGTATCTGAAGCATGCTTAAAATATCATCTTCTGCCTCACGGAAAACGCAGTCCGTCACTGTAATAGAACTAGCCATTTAATGCTCTTTAGGGAAATAATCAGTGCTTATTTTGAGAATCATACTACGCACATAGGTACACGGTGTGTAAAAGTTCGGAGTTTCTGAATGTTGAACGTACAGGCAATAACAGCGTGGTGCGATGTAGATCACAGACTAAGAATTTGGTTCATTGGCTGCATTATATGAAGTAGCTAATTAACTCCCTGGTCCCCAAAAGGAAGTAATTTCCAGCAGAGCTTCTAAGGATGATATGAGAGGGATTTCACAGAATCCGACGTTCAGTACAGTATACAAGAACACTCGCCATGTTCGTTCAAATGTGTTTGTACTGTAAGATATATGTGACCAGAGGAAGTAAACCAAAAGTCTGCGATAATTTTACTGTTGGTTTTTGTTCCGTTACATCAAATTAAAAGTTCTCATACCTCTTATCGCATGCCTGATTAATTTTTAAACATAGGTTAAACTGTATATCCTCCGCAGGTGTTCAGTGATGCTGAAGTAGAAAACTTAGAGAATTATTTGGAAAGGGCATCAGACACATGCGGTGGGTTGTTTGCAAAGGAAGTGAGAAAGTTTCCATTTGAGTACGCATTGGCATAAAATATAAAGATCCCTGAAGGTTAGAGGGATACGAAAATGGTAGGCACAAAATGGTTTTCCGAGTTCTTGAAAAGGCATCCGATTCTTATGCAGCGCAAACCTGAGGGAAGAAGCATCAACATAGCTTCAGGTTTTGACAAGACTAATGTTAATTTATTTCTAATCTGAAAGAAGTGCTTGATCGTCTGCGGGCTGGGCCGCGCGACGAAACGGGTGTAAGAACCGCGCAGAGAGCTGATAGAGTTAGTGCGCGCTGTGATTGTAAAGAGATAGGGAGACTGGTGTCCGCTGAACGTAAGAAATTAGTAACTTTGGCTCTGGCGTTTCAGCGACAGGAACCACAATACCGCCGTTTTTCATTGTGCCCAGGGTGAATTTTCGTACCCATTTTGTATATGATTGTCTTGTAGGTAGGTAGTCAAGGTGATGGTAATCCTACTGAATGGACAAAGGTAGAACATTTTTATAAGTTTTCGAAACATCTTTCCCATGTGTAACCTTCAACAGAACCGCCACCAGTTCTTCTCTTGGACAATCATTATTCGCATTTGGATTACTGCACTTGATTGCTGTAAGGTAAACGGCATGAGTCTTCTCTTCTTCCCAGCCGCTTGATAGGAGTGTCTGTAGACCAGTACAACCCTGTGCCAATCGTGCATGTGACTCATGGATCACAAACCACCCAGGACAAATGATGACAATTTAAAATATACCTGGGATTATCAACATGCGTCTCAACTTCGCAGCTAACCCTGCAAATGTCAAGGACGGACTTTTGGCTACTCGAACTTTTCATTGCGATAGAGATGTCCTTCCCGATAAGGAATTTCTGTCCTTCTACGTAACAGACACCAGCTCCAGCCACATACACTGCAACATCGAATGAAAGTAATGGAAAATTACCCACGATGAGTCTGGAGAGCCAGACTATTAAACAATCTTTTTCCCGAACCAGGTCCTTCCAAAAGAACTGCCGAAACAAATTCGTCCTCAAGCACGTCCTTAACTACTGGACTTGTCCTTTCTTTTCCTAAATCTACAGGCAGGAAAGGAAGAGGAAACACTAGAAAGAAGAGAGCTACAGCAGTCCTGACGGGTACCCCGGTGAAAGCAGCTTTGCGAGATAAGCGGAACTCCTTGAAACAAGCTACAAAAAAAACACATCAGAAGGGAAACAAGAGGCGCCTTATTAAATAACTCAGCAAGAGATTCCAAGGAGAATAAAGCATTGAGAACAATTCAGAGAGACTGCTCAGACGAAGATGGTGGGGAAACATTTAGTTTGTTTCGCTTGGACAGATACTTAAATGAATTATGGCAAGGAAAATATGGGTTCGGTGCACCTAATGCCAACTGTGGGCCCATTAAAAATGCAAAGATGGCGTTTCCTGGGGATATATTTGTCCTGCCTGCAGGTCGGATGTATCAGATGAAGATTTCTAAAGTTTTGTGGACATATATCTCTGTAATGAGTTTCATTTTCCGGTGTAACTTTTAATGGCAGTCCTTAGTTTTGTCATCATCATCAAATCCTTTTACTCCTTGTGGAGCATAGGACATCCATGAAGAGCTTCCAGGCATTCATATCTCCAGCTATCCCCTTGACCTCGTTCCATGATCTTCTTGTGCTTCTTATCTCACCCTCTGTTGTCCTTCGCCACGTTCTCTTCGGCCTACCTCTCCTTCTATAACCCTGAGGATTCCAATCTAATGCAGTTTTCCCTTAGTTTTGTACGGATTGTAAATCAGTTTCAGTATGTTCCTAGCAATGAAATATTTTAGCGTCATTTATGCTTCCGTACAATATATTTGCAGATCATACATCACATTTTACAGTGTGGCCACCTACCTCTTGTTATGTGCCAAACTGCCCCATCTATGGTGCAAGCTGGCGCAAGTGCAACTGTAAGAATACGTTCATTTTGCTTGGATTCGCTTTTGAAATTATTAATTTATATATTCGTGCGTAGTCTAGGAATTACTCATACCACTAGTGCCACCTTCCTTTCGCTATCATTTGTTTGAAAATTGTAAAAAATTTAGAAGTGAAACCGTATCGACGAGGCCCTCTGTCACCTACCTTTCCACATAGTAAACTCGAAGATCTGATGCACCTGGACCGAGAAAGGGAGAGCCGGCTCACGAGCGGCTAAGACATTACGGTTCCTGTGGTGGATTCACTTCAAATATCAAATGGCTGTGTCACCGTGTGCCTTAAATTATTGTAAGTGATTTTATAATCAACTGTGCATTGAATGTGATAAGCCCCTGCTTCGAGTACCGACCGATAGACTTCGTGACATGACTTTGCGATTTTCTTCATAGGTATGCATTCCGTAAATTTAGAAACTGGTACGGATTCGAATTTCGTAACTAATAATGAAGCCAAATCAGTTATGGACACCCCTGATTAATACAGATGTGCTGAAAGGAAATGGCATTGTGTGTGTATGGACATCGCCTCACAGAGAAGAGAACCGTTATTATGGCAACGTTACAGCCGGGGGCTAAACTTCCTTAATTAATTCCTCGTTGTCGTGGTTCTAGTAGTGGTCATGTGTCTAGTGCGGACCTGGGCTACCTCCCACACGGTCCAGCAATAATTGTGCTCAATCTCTTCCAATAACCCCCTCAGTCTTAACACAGAGAAACTGGCGAGGAACCACACTGGACACAAAGACTATTGTATCTTGTTGTTACACAAGAGAGCCCAACGGTATTAAAGGAGGATGTTGCGGGGGGAGGGTGGGTGGGGAGGCGCTATTTCAGAACAAGCACCTCCAAAACCGGGGTGATCATTGCGATGTATTCTATTGCCATAATTGTTAACGTGCATGGCTCATGCAAAACTGGGCTTTCTTCTTTACCATTATATTTATTTATATGGCGCGACAGCCCCCAGTGGGCCAGGGCCTTCTCATTCACGACGTTTCTAGATCACACTCAGCGACGCACCACAGACGGTAGGACTACTCTGGACGAGTGATTAGCTCGTGACAGTGACCTCTACCTGACAACACACAACGCATACAAAAGACAGACATCCATACCTCCACTGGAATTCGAACCCACAATCTTAGCAGGTGAGCGGCCGCAGACGTACGCCTTAGACCGCGCGGCCACTGGGACCGGTTAACTATCATATAGCGTTTGTAAATACTCCGTCGTACTTACAGGTTTTCTCTGGAGACGGTAATCACGTGTCTCTACTGTTCTTTTTTTTTTTTATTTGTTCATCTTCATCAAGAGTTGTGACACCGTCAGGGCAAGCCAGCGGGCTCCGTGGTAGAGGTCTCTTAATATCATGAAATTAATTTTATTGCTGGTTCCGATTTCCTGTGCTGTGGCCAAGACCCATGACAAGTTACTCAGACTTGCAAAGGGCTGGAATACCAGACTTCGATTACGAATGTTACTGTTTGCCTCTTCTTTAGTACTGGTGCTTGAGGTCTTTAGTGGCTGGGCCGTGGGTCGTCGTCTGATGCCGACAAACTATGCCGATTTTAAGTCTTCCTCCAAACACAGACGCCCTGAACGCCTTAATTGCGTGGACGTAGTAGCCGGACGGACAACATTAATTGACTCTAACCGAGGGATTCGAAGAACTGTGCCACCTCTAACATTTTGAATTTCATGCATTTTCTGGTATTATCCACGATATTCGTGTTTTGTTTCTGTTCTTTTGATTTCTTGAGCATTCTGTTTTCTCCCCTTTCATTTTATAGCAGCCGAACCCGGTGACCGTCCGGTCTAAGGTGTGGTCTACGGCCCCTTGCTTTCTGGGATTGCGGGTTTGAATCCCGCCAAGGGCATGGATGTCTGTCTCTTATGAGTGTTGTGTGTGTTGTCAGAGGCCTCTGCAACGGGTCGATCCCTCGTCCAGAGGAGTCCTAAGTCCTACTGAGTGCGTGTGTGTGTTTCTGTTTGTCATTGGGTGTGATCAAATACATGCCGCTGTGCACCTACACTAAGTAAATAGAAATGGGTCATAATAAGAAAGAAAAAGTTTTAATGCTTTGTCGTTAGAATATATTTTTCGGTAGTCATAAACGTTTCACTTCGTACAAAGTTTGTAATTTACAGATTTTGAAAAACTGTGCGAGATTTAAGGTTTTCACAGTGGTGTTGATGAAGACCGAAGTCTTCTGGGATGTGCCGTCGTGTGTATTGGTAAATAGTTATCGGCTGTAATCTGTAGGGCAGTCCAAGAACCTGCGTTATTCAAAATGTATTATATTTTAGCATTGCAGCCAACAGGGTACAGCATGCGTCCTAAAATACTGAAATCGTTTTGCTGCCCCTTAAGAGGGTCTGACAACGCCAATATCTCTTTCAACATGCTAGTCGTTTCTAGTGGAGGTGGTAAGTTCGTCATTGGTATTCTGACATACATGTTTGGTGGTAACGATGAAGGGCCCCTTATGAAGGTGGTTAGTAGTTTGCTTAGAGACTGAAGTGTTATTTCTACTTGAATTTAATTAGGCACATCGAACGCTACACTTTAAAAGGATCTGTCATAGGACGTGGTTTGTTTAATCCGTTTCAAACTTAGCAGCGAATGGTCTGTAATTTTGTCAGTACCGCAAGATTCCAGGTCGCATACCTTGAGCATTAGAGCCACTGCTCTCTGTCGGGATGTGGGATTATTAAACTAATCTTGATTTATCATCTAGGAAGTGTGTCATCCCCGTTGTGTGTGTGAAACTTGCAAAATGGTATGTAGTCAAACACATCTGCGTCACATGAGGTGTATTTGATGACTATATAATGGACAACTACATGTTTCGGTCTGTACTGGCCATATTCAGGTTGTCTTAGGGGAACTTAAGGTCTTACTATAAGCATGCACGCGCACGTATCCATTATATAGTCATTAAATACACCTCATGTGACACAGTTGTGTTTGACTACATACAATTTTCCAAGTTGATTTATCAGACTTCACACATCTGTAGAAGTGTAATATGGGCCTACCTGTCTGTTCCTGAAGGTTTATTAATACAGCAATCTGAACTGATCGTACCGGTCATGTCTCTCGAGATGTGATATTGGCTTACATGTTTCTAAAACGAGTCGTTTATAAAGAGAACTGCCCAAACATTACAGATGCCTGGAGGTGTAACATTCCTGTCAGTGCTGGGAAATTCGCTGCTAATGCAGCTTGGATTGCCCTGGCTTGAGAAGCGTCTGAAGTGTAATATATCCGTTGCTAACTCACTCATCCTCGCGCCGACACGGTTCTCCTCTACTTTCACGCCTGTAAAGTGCGCTCTGGTCGTGTTGTGGGGTCACATCTGGTCCTAAAAGTCAACTCACTCCATTGTACGTTAGAGAGCCACCAAGTTTCAGTATAAAAATTGCTGCTTCTCACAATTCACAATAAATGTCCCACTGAAACGACCCTATCAGGCGTAAACTACCGCCTAGTGCATCGCCGCCGCATGCGACTTTCTCCCCACACAGAACGGGGCCCACACAGTTTTTTTTTACCCCTCCTTGTAAACCTAGTTTCTTGAACGCAGGAGCAGTGGAAGAAGTTTTGTACTGGCAACATTGGGTTTGCTGCGGTTTTGATACTATTATGTCTGTTGATGCTGCATTGCTTAATTTATACAATAATATAAACAGCGAACTAGATTCAACAGTAACAAATTTTTATTGATATTTACAATCAGCTCAACATGTTTCGGGAGATAATTTCGCCCATCCTCACCGGCGGTGCTGCAGCATCGCCGGTGAGGATGGGCGAAATTATTGCCGGAAACATGCTGAGCTGTTTTAATTATCAATAAAAAATTGTTATTGTTGCATCTAGTTGGCTGTTTATATTATTGTATCAGTGATGCACGATCACACAAACATCAAGCTCAATTTGTGTTGATATTCACACTTGTTTACGACTCTTACATGTTTGTTTTTGACCAAATGGTAAAGGTAAAGCAGTCCTATTACAGGCCTGGAGTGGTCCAGAGTGTTCCAGGAAGTTAAGGTTCCCAGATTTCATAACAACAGCACAGGATGGTGATAAGTTTGTCAGCCTTACGCACCGGCCGCCTTTACCCCTAGGAAATGCTCCTGGTGCTTATTTCTGTTTAGAGTCTGATCGATCCCAGGGCCATAGTGCGATAGTGCGATCGGAAGGATTTTATGTCAATAAAAATTTCCAGCTGGGATCGAACCAGCGACCTTCCAATTTGTAGCACAGCACCTTAACCTCTGTGCCACCGCGGTCCCCCCGTTTTTGACCAGCTGTAGGGCCTAAATATTGAAAGAGAAGTGTCCAGTTACCAATTGTGTTTAAATATGGTCTCTTGTTTCGTGGAAGGGAGGATGGTTAATTCAAGGCAGCTGACAAATGAACTGGTTAGGAACTTAATTGCTGAGCAGTTACAGAATGTTACTGCATTCGTCCACTGGCGAGCGAAAGGTGATCGTTACTTTTGCTCCATGCGCGAGATGGCCACTACTCTTAAGTATGGCCGTGGGGATGGGAGAGTTTGTGACATTCCACAACAGCAGTTAGTCTCCCGTTTTAGTTCAAGGAGTGCTTTGTCATAAACCCTAGAAAACAAATCAGAAAGTTGTCAGCAAAATTCTGCTCGATAGCTGAGTTCAAAATGGGTCAACAGTTCGACCAACTGCTCGAGTGTAGAATGAATGACTCTCTTTAAGCACTGGCCTCCTTTTCCTAGGTCAACAGTCTTTTCGATTCCTGGATTATAGGATGAATGGCTGTCTTCAAGCGCCGGCCGTCTTACCTCCGGGGAAAGCCTCCTCCAACTCCCCTCCGGTACCCTGAGAACAGGGTACTGGTTGGGCCTCAAAGTCAATCTCTGAACGATTACTAAGAATAGATGAATCTGTTTACTTTGGCAGGTGTCGAACCATGATTCCTCTAGTGTCCAGCCCGTAGCTTAATCACTATACCGACTATGCTATGCCTGCTGCAATAACGAACAGCGTTATGTACATACAATGTTACTGTCATTGTGTAGACCTACAATGAAAATCCCCTTTGAAATTATGGTTTCCCAATCTGTCGTCTTTCTAATTCCTGTACCTTTTTTCTGTATCTACGCTGGAAGACTAATGAGATAATAACAGTGGAACCAAGTTTGATTTGTAGTGTATATTCCCTCTTCTTATTCATTATAACAGACTCTTGGATAGCGTAGTCGGTATAGCGACTCTCTACAGGCTGGAAGGTCCCGGGATCGAATCCATGTGGGTGCGAGATTTTTCGCACCCATCCAGACCAGCCCTAGTGTCCACCCAGCCTCCTATACAGTGGAGTGCCGGGTGTCCTTTCCCGGCGTTAGAACAACCGGGTGTGGCGTTAACCAATCAGACCAATCTAGCTCCGAAGTTACAGGAAAAGTATAGCGATACCTCTACTCCACTTCAGGGGTCTCATGGCCTGTTCTAGAGTGAACTGGAGTAGAGCATGAAGATGACGTGGCCATCTTTCTTTAGAGTTGGAAGTTGAGAACGTAAGGTGTTGGGCTAACGAACGTGTCAGTAATGGAGTGTCGTCGAATGGCTTGGTGATAATGAACTGGAAAAGAAAGAAACAGTCATGTACAAATTTAAGATGTGATACCGCACACTTGCCTGGAGGGACGGAAGGAAATAACAAAACTCTGGGGTTAATAGATTTTTGACAAAGATTTCGGTAGGGGCATCTCCCGATTTAAAGTACGAGGTTTAACCGCTGCAGCCAACTGTGACATTTAGGTTTTGTTTCTTGTTTCAGAACTGTAACAGCCATCAGTTTCAAGGTCGGTTAAGTTGGGCTTACTGTACTTCGGACTTTGAATTGAATGACGACTTCCAGGCCTTGAGTATAAGTTCGTTGCATTTCTTTTATATTACTTTGTGTGTTAGTTGAATAAAGAGAGACCAGCTTGATGGCACTTGCTTTATTATTTCATTATTTAATGCTCAACATGTTTCGGATGTTAATACATCCATACTCAGGAGCTTGCGACTTATTTGTTGAGTTATTTCATGGGTTGTATTGTTCTGGTTCGATGTGTGTTGGTGTTACGTTGTGGTTTGGCTGGGGTGATGTGGTATCCTTACGCAGGCTTCAGCCTGCATCCGGATACCACACCACCGCAGCCAACACCACAACGTAACACCAACACACATCGTACCAGAGCTATACAACCCATGAAATAACTCAACAAATAAGTCGCAAGCTCCTGAGGATGGATGTATTAACATCCGAAACATGTTGAGCATTAAATAATGAAATAATAAAGCA
>Ga0123354_10003598_pt1 | contig 21474 bp, 12 predicted proteins | sample TergutLab28metaG_2_FD_97872 | JGI IMG/M metagenome (GOLD analysis project Ga0123354, IMG submission 97872) | Labiotermes labralis P4 segment gut microbial communities from Petit-Saut dam, French Guiana - Lab288 P4 | ecosystem: Host-associated > Arthropoda: Insects > Digestive system > Gut ... | reverse complement strand
GGAAGAATGATCTCCTGATGATGAGCTTCTAGAAAGCTCGAAACATGTAGAGAGTGAATGACGACTACCCATGAAAATAAAGGATAGTCCACAAGTGACATCGTGTTGGTTATTTTTAAACAACTTAAACAAGCATCTGATTGCTTTTATTGTAAGAATTTATCATGACGCACGGTCACCTGAACGTCAAATTCAAAACAGGCATGTAATAAGCGTAAAGGGAAAGAAATTTATACATATCTCCGTCAAGTACATCTCTAGAAACACGTAGTGTTTAAGGCTCCTTGGCTGCGTAACGTACAATAGCTTGCTGTTTATTCCGTACATACCTATACGATAGCCAGAGTCTCGCTTCAAAATAGATGTTTGATTTATGTTTCCTAGCCGAAGCTGACCTTGGGTTCGAGACAATTACAGAGTCGGGTGATCGTTTCACGAAAACTCTAATTTTCATACGCGACATATCTAATGTAACTTTAATTACTAGTCTCAGTAACAACTAAAAAATTAAAAAGAAAGGATTATAATTTGTAGCATGACGCAGTCACACTTCTCCTCGAGTCCCCTGTGGTTTGGCTTCCAGCAAACGTAACGATTTCCGTTATGAGTGTTAACAAATGTGGTTAGCACATCGTAATATATCTTAATTATTCTTTTATTTCACTACATACTGCGATTATTTCACTGAATTAATCCTTCGAGCAGCACTAAGGCCTTGGGTTCGACTCATCCTCTAAATTAAGTAAGTACCAGGAATATCTCCTGGGGAGAAAAAGCGGCCAGTGCGTAAGGCTGACAACCTTACCACTCTCATGTACCGATTTTCTAGGAATTCTGGAAGTCTCATTCTTCCGGAGCCCTAAGGGCCAGTCCAGGCCTGGAATGGAATAGTTAAAATACGGAGGCATTACACATCGAGTAACTTTGACTATGTATAAGCACAGTCAATTAGCACGATGCCACAGGCTGTAACTTCAGCCCTTTCATTCTTTGGTAAAGGTAGATTTGTACTCGGGTAATATGCAACCGATGATGCCTGAGTCACTTAGCCAACTGCTATTCATGGGATGATTTTGTGTTACACGGCACCCACACTGGAAATGCAGTGCGGCGGAAAAGTGTTATTCGGTTTTTTTATGGATCCAACACATTTCCCCATCGAAATTCACCGACAAACGATACAGTATTGTGGTCATGGAGTAATAAAATTGCAGCATGTTAGAAAATGAAGCAGAGAGTTCACAATGTTTGGACATCCATGATGATGATCGCAGCGGTCGGTCCAGCACATCAAGGACGGATGTGAAAGCATCTCGAGTGGGCAAATTGATTTTGAGCAGCTGAAGCAACACTTGGAAGGCCGCCGATTCCACGACAACAGGGAAGTGGAAACGACGGTTCGTGAATGGTTGTGAATGTAACAGACCGATTCCTAAAGAGACATAATTTTTACAATCGTGCAATTGTGGACGAAATGAATCGACGTCCTTGTGGGTTACTGCAAACAATTATAGTACTTCAATGGAACCCGCGGCGATGCAGGTGGTTGAGGTACTGTGCTATAAGACGGAAGGTCGCGGGTTCCATTCCCGATAGTGTCATTGGAATTTTTCCGTCCGCACTATGTCCCTGGGGTCGACTCAGCTTCTAATAGAAGTGAGTACCAAGAATATTTCCTGGAGGTAGAGGCGGCCGGTGCATGGGGCTGACAAATTTATCACATTCACGTGCCGACTGACTTGAAATCTGGGAGTCTTATAACTCCTGGAAACCTTAGGGCCTGTCCAGGCCTGTTACACAGATTGCTTGACCTTTCACCTTTACCAATGAAATAAATAAGATACATTTAACTCTAAAATGAATTTTCATTCCTCTATGACACATGGAACCTTATTATTAATGAACATGTTTCGTAACAGAACAGGCTTTGTGATTGTCACTCCGACTGTATTACCTCCTTATCACGCTGTTGTCCTGGAAACGCGTGTCATCATGCTGACACACAGGCTGTACTTCTGTGTTCCCAGCTTTGTAATGCAAAGACAGAGATGTAAGGTAATTCATAATCTGCGCCGAGACAGAATACAAGTAGATAAAAACATGAATTGATAAAAAAAAAATAATTGTAAGAATGTAAGACAGGCAAAATAATTTCCTCCTTAAACATAAGTGCGCTTCTTCCACTACCGCATTTAATTTGAGAGGTGCGGATGGGCGAGGAGAAAACGAAGTCCGGTAATACAGTCTGTTAAAGCAGACTTACAGCGACATAAATATAACCGAAGTATGACAGCAGTTGTAATGACAACTACACAACAGCCAGCGCTCAGTTTGACACCGAGCCAAATGCTACATGTAACTCAATTCCTATAATTGGATACGTACGTCTACTTTCCACATAAAAATGATTGATATCTTAAAGATGTAGAGATAAGCCGTACATACGAGAGAAACCTTGTGCATTCTTCACAGATCACCTTAGTGCCCGCTGCTCAGAATGCTCATTTCATTAGTTCTTTCACGTATTTAAGTAGTATTTCATATTCTCAGTGTTGAAGTTTATCATTTGGTAGAAGTAGAATTCTAAACACGTTTCTTGTTTAAAGCCGCTGTGTTCTACTTAATCTCTATTTAATGATGCTGACAGTAAGCGTAATACATTGCATATAGTGTGGAATTGTTGGACAATTAGTGAATAATGAATAGGACAGGATCTGGAACTAAGAGGCCTCACCAAACAGTAGGCACTATCGTGTCGTGTGCCTGAAAAAAACACCCCAGTCAGAATAGTTGGTATGTGGCAAAGATTCGAACCTGATGCTTAAAATCACTAGTCAGAAGTGCGACTTTACCCACATTGCTCTGTGACATCCTGTAACAGTTAATATAAACAGGCAACAGGTGTAAAATTTTATGTAGAAGGATGCTTTCAGCTCAGAGGCATATAACGACAGGTTTCTGACTCTTTTCGACACAACTACGCTCTTAATTGTTACAATGCATAATTTTGCAGCCAGTGAAACTGTTTCTGACTTCAGAAACGCTTATAAATGAGGGACATAATCAGACGGGTCGATTTTGAAGAGAAGTCTCTATCCATGAACAGTATATAGCACTGATATTTGTAAGCCACGTCCAGTGAATGAGTGCTGGGCTAACTTAACCGTCCGAATAAGTTCCCAGTTCTAGACACATCCAACGACGGAAACAGATCCCATTGCTGAAATATTTTGCTTTATAAAAGACCATAGCGATTAGCGATGCAGAAGAAATGAAACTGCATCTGAAAATTGTGCAAACTTCAAGAAGCAATTTGTAAACGTTGAATGCGAATGTACTGACTCTTTGCCTGTATAAATGTTATTAGATTATTACTTAAGCCAGACACTTTCTGCAGTAAAGCAATATGCAGTTATCCTAGGTAGACTGACTTGACAGACGTCTCAAAGCTACTTATTAAAGTTATGCAACACCGAAATGTTATGACCTTTAACCCAGCCCAGTGTTCCCCATCCAGGGTTCCGCACAACACCATTATGGGTTCCGCACAACATCATTATGTGTTCCGCAGAACATCATTATATGTTCCGCATAACATCATTATATGTTCCGCAGAACATCATTATGTGTTCCGCACAACATCGTTATGGGTTCCGCAGAACTCCAGCATGTGTTCCGCACATCATTATGTGTTCCACACAACACCATTATGTGTTCCGCACAACATCATTATGGGTTACGCAGAACATCATTATGTGTTCCGCAAAACATCATTAAATGTTCCGCAGAACATCATTAAGTGTTCCGCACCACATCATTATGTGTTCCGCAAGAAATCGTGAAATAAAGAACACGAATTTTTAAATAATGCGAAAATTTCCAAATATTCCTCTAAATATTGCGAGAATTTTTGTTCGGCAATTGGCAGCACTAAAACAATCTGCACGACTTAATATTTGATTTGATATTGAGAGAAATTTAGATAATACAAAAGGGTTGAAAAATGCGCAATTTTTTCTCACGCTGTAAGGTGACGTGTGTGTGTGTGTGTGTATATATATATATATATATATATCAGTTATTTACAAATGAATTTTATTGATAATAATTTGGAAGTAATTAAATTGTGCTCCTTATTATCAACTTTTCTGGCCTGTAAACTTTTCTGTCGGTAGGGGTACCTCGGGCACTGAAATTGTTTATGGCTTCCTACATTGAAGAAAAGTCGTGAAACACCACCCTGGCCTTTCACAGCTAACCAAGCAGCATATCTAACATTCAGACTACCAGTCTGGTATCGTGACAGCCAGGATAACTCTGCCGACGAAACTAATTACCGTGAAATCGGGATTAGGTTCCCGGTTCTTTCGCCACAGGGTCCACACCGTCTCTGGTCCCATCCAGCCTTCTGTTCAAAAGGAGATATTTCTCCACTCACCTGCACTTAGAGTCAACGTTATGAAAACGTGGTGTTATGCCCCATATCGCTCATTTGCGACAACAGTTTCACAATTCAAAATTTGTGATTTTTCAGGAGAAACTTTTAAAGGTTTTGAAGTGCTATAATTTTCTATGAGTGCAAAGACGACACAACTGCTCTTTATACCAATAACTCAAAAATGCCAGATTTTGAGTTGTGACATTCTTGTCGCAAATGAGCGCTATGCTATCATGCCATGATGTTTAGTTAAACAGAGGGACAGCTTCACTTTCACCCTTCATTTACTCCAGACTGAGTACGCCAGCCTGGCTATAATAAGAAGACCTGAAAAACTTGTTAGTTTCTTAAAATTTTGACCTTGATCGAGGTTGTAATTAGCGCGTGACGTAGGGTTTTATCTTTTGGAATATGACGCCGTGTAGTTCGTTAGAAGGGTACCGAAATTTCAGAAGATCGTGCTGTTTTCACAAAATACCTCGATGACTGAAGCAGCAGAATCTATTGGAGCGTCGGTGCACATGTATGAAATTATACTGCGCCTTATCCCAGAAAAGACAATGTAGAAACCAAACAGAAATGACAGCCCTATTGCTAATGGTTTTGTATTCCAGTGACTGAGTCTCAGAGCCGATGGCGGTACACACACTGGATCCACAACAAGCTATTAGTATTCTTATGTATATTTTTGGCAAAATTTTCCAAGGTATATTTATTGATTACAGTCATTAATATAAGATATTTATTACATTCAGAACTCTAGTGAAATCGTGCGTTTTAACCGTAAATATGTTACCACGGAACAAAAATAAATTATGAAAAAACCGAAACGTATTGTATGAGCAAGAAGAAATTGAAGTACATTGGTGGAGAGTAATATAAAGGTGCAGATATATGCATTCTTTGATAAGGAGTGGTGTATTGTATTAAAACAATCGTACTGCTTCGGGGTATAACAGCAAAGAACGGTCACTGAGGTATGAATGTCGTGATCCAAAAAACGCCTGTAGCGGGCTAGTAACAGCAACACAAACGGAGACTCGCCTATACAAAATGATTAATTTGAATGTCTTAGACGTAAAGGGAACTTTACAATACAGTTAAAGAATTCTTCGAATATTTTATTATAAATTTTTAGCACAATGCTACATTGTACGCTTAATTGTGTAGGGTTCATTAATTCTGTAAGAAAAACGCAAGAACAAACACATAATTGGAAAGAATCTATCATTAGACTGCATTATAATAAGGGCAATGAAACTGACGATTGTAATGTATATTTATACGACTTCCTTCTTTCAACATTAAATCCATATTAAAATGGAATTCAGATTTATAACGTCAATCCCGATGAAATAGATGAGACCTTCTAAATCCATCAGAAAGTGGGGAAAAATGAAATTTAAATGGTACACTGTAACAGATAGGTTATTTATAAATGGCATTCAAGCCTGTGATTTACTTAGGATGTTAGTAAGGTACAGTGTTCATGCATCCGACATAAACACGAATCTAATTAGACTATTTTTTGACGTTTTGCTGACCGTGCATCTCAGTATATTTATCTCAGTATTTAACCAACTTGATGCACAAAATTTGTTTCACAATAAGTTTTATTTCTTGCCTCTACATGTTTCGAGCACATCTGCTCGAAACATGTAGAGGCATGAAATAAAACTTATTGTGAAACAAATTTTGTGCATCAAGTTTGGTAAATACTGAGATAAAAACTAATTAGACTAGTTAAAATGTGTAACAGGCATAAGAGAGATAGTAAATGCACACAAAATTTTAATCGAGAAACCTGAAGATTAAAGACTGTTTGGAAGATCTAGACATATAAAACAAGATAATATTCAAATGAATTTTAAATACATAGGATGAAAATGTTTTGAAATGGATTTGACTCAGAACAGGGAACAGTGGCGGGTTGACGTGAGCATGACGATGAAACATCTGTTTTAATAATATTTGACTAATTCATTTTCGCAAGTTACTTCCTCACATACAATTATGTTCATGGAATTATTATTATTTTTAACATTGTTTTTTAAGACAACTGGAGAAAACATAAATGCTATTAATCCAATTTCATATTATCCTGCCATTAACGTCTAGGTTTACCAAGTCGCCTATTAATTTCGCGTTTTCCGACTCATCCATTCTACGCATCTATCACCTATCAAACGCGTGTTTGCATGTCCTGTTGTTCCCACTCTCCATGAATGTATTACTGTAATGTTATCTGATGAGGTATACAGTTACTTAAGATCTGCTAAGACTCGCCGACTTGGGTAGCGTTCTGTGCAAATCTCTCCGAACAAATGAATATTAATTTGAAGACATTAAATTATAGATATGAAAGCAAGGCAGTGTTTTGTGCGTTGCTACTGTCACAAAGATCCCTGCAGTATGGAAAGGAGTTCGTTGACTCCGTAAGCACATCGCTGGCCACGTTCAGGGCAGCAGCCAAGACAAAGTGAAACTGGAAACATGGTCACAGTTAGGTTTGCCTTATCGTTACTGCATCAGTTTAAAAGACAGGACATCACCAACTGGCTGCAAACAGTGAAAGTCTGCCGACTGGTAAAGAAGCCGGTGGCTGAGTTACGCCCTCTTCTCAGGCACACCCTCTTGGTATGCGGCAACAAGATCACGTGTTTAGACGAAGCATCGCGGCTGTTTTGCCATTTAAACGCAGTAATAAAGTGTATTCTACTTAACACTTCATAAAAATCTTTCAGTTTTAATGAATTAACGGGCAAACGGTCTTGAAAACTGGTGTACTGTTTTCAGTTGAGAGGTAAGGTAAAAAACATGTTGAAGGATTCAAGTATTTTGGGCTGTTACAGCGTGTCGACTGGACAACAGTTACCGAAGTTTCGAATGATCGTATCGGTCTTGGACTGATAGAACTTGAGTTGAAGATAACACGAACTTTCTAGTCATCGGCAACTATTTCCCAGTCGATATCGCTAACATCTCAGAAGATTTGAATCTTCAGCAGCACAGCTGTGAGAATCTAAAATCTCGCAAATTTTATCCAGAATAATTAACTTATTAAAACAAATATATAGCTTACTTGTGTGAGCTCACAACAGCATCTGTGTCTCGAAATGTAAACTTTTGAAGAAAATGATCAATTTTCATGAAAACTTGTAAGACTACCGTGACTGTGGAAGTCACTTCAACGTCGTAAAACAAGCAAAGATGGAAAACAAGAAGGTCTGAGTAAGGTCTGTATATTACGTCATTGAATGCACCTTTAGTAATGAAGTGTTTCTTCAAGTACAGTAAGGAAGTGTTGCACATTAGGCTACTTCGTTAATTGTAGCTGCAAGAATTAGTTGTAAACGAGATGTGCCTAACCGTTACGTGCGATGCAGTGGGATTACCAACGCACTTCAACCGAAGCCCGTTACACGCACTAATTTACCAGTCGTACGGAGTAACTGAGCTTCGGGTGGTGAAATCGAGGAAGCAAATGAACTTCAAAGAAACGTCTTCGATTATTCTTCTACCAAAACTTTTTCATTCCACTGCACAAACATGTTCACAATCTTTCATCTCGTCGCAGTTACGTCTGCTTATTAGTATCTAAACATCAACGCCTCTGGCATTACCAGGTAGACAAGAAGCATAGAGCTGTTTAAAATTAGCTGGCTTTGCTGATTGCGGACCAGGAAGCGGTTGTAATAGTGACCGCCCCAGTGTCAACGGCAATGGCCAAGTCACCTTACTCTCCATTATCAGCCGATCCCTGTGGCCGCGCGGTCTAAGGTGTGGGTCTGTGGCCGCTCGCTTGCTGGGATTTTGGGTTCCAATCGCGCCGGAGGCATGTATGTCTGTCTGTTATTTGTGAGTGTTGTGTTGCCAGTTAGATGTCAGTGCGTCGGACTGATCACTCGTCTACAGGAGGCCTATCGAGTGTGGTGTGTCTGAGTGTAATCGTGAAGCCTCTTCAATGGGGAAGCCCTGGCCCACTAGGGGCTGTAAGCCATGAGAGTGGCGCAGATGGAAGTTAACTGTGCGACTTACATTGCTATGTGCCCTTATTTGTTGTGGTGTGTCTGTAGGGTGTTTTATTTAGCAATATTAAATGTGGAAGAGGTATGTTTATTGCTTGAAAGACAAAACATTGTGGATGAGTCTTCGTTTGGGCAGGACATGGGTTCAACTCTTGGTCCGGAGACCGATTATCCTCACTGAATTTTACTTCGATTTTATCAATCCATAACCGGAGGTATTAGAAAGGGAACTCAAATTGAATTATGATATTTACTTCTACGTAGTTTCTAATTCATAGGGTAAATGTTAACCATATAAATGTCGCGTGATGGTGGGAATTTCTTTCAATTACCCTAAACAATAAGTACATAAATAAATACTTTGTAAAACAGAATACACTTGTATTTGAACATTAACCCTTTAAACGCCAAGTTAAATCCCATCTACCATTTGCTGGCATTATTGGGAGCTCTCCATATTCTCCACGTTAGCAGGGTAAGGGTTAATATAAATTACAGGTGCATATATATAACTCACGAAAATTGACTGAGAATGCCGGAATTGCAATGAGGGATCTGAGGATTTACATTGTTATAGCAAACAAAGTGCAGTCAGTATAGCGATGACGATGCGGACTGGACGGTCCGAGGCTCAAATCCTAGCATGGATGTGAAATTGTTTCTTCTCCAAAACACCCAGACCGGCTCTGGAGCCCACCCAACGTCCTATAAAATGGGATTCGGGATTGTTTACAGGGGTTAAAGTAGCAGGGGCATGGAACTGACCAGTCACCCACATTTAGTGCTGAGGATAAGAACGGGTGGAGGGGTACCTCTAATCGCCCTATATTCTTTCAACGCATGGAGAGGGAAAAAGGTACTTTTACAATTCAATAATTGCCGGGCTTGTTGCTCGACTATCCCAAAAAATGTAACTCGTCTCATTTCAAAGCACTTCATTTAACTAAATCGAAAGTCACAGGCGCACAGCACAAATCACTAAGTCACACAAAACGTACTGCAATACAAACGACTGCTAGTTAATTTCCTCAAATTCGTTATCCATTTTCCTTTCATTTTTGTTGCATTTTCAGAGTGACATTTAATTTTCACACTAAACGTCAGTACAACAAAAGGACATGCGATGAACAATGGGAGTCTAGGTTTTCGAAGGGTTAGTCCTAATAAACTCTAATTATGACAGAGAAAGGCCATTGCAGCGATTTCAAATAAATGATATCAAAGACATTTTAATTTTATCCTAGATAATAATAATACCAATAGATCAGACACCCCCAAATTTTATGTTTCAATGAAAGGATTAATTCCGTTTTAGTAGGTTAAATAACTGTTAATATAAATTATGTGTTTTTATTGCGATATACGTGTAGATCCACGTGTCAATAATTAGAGTTATGAATCATATATTACCGAAAGCGGTATTCAATTTGCATAAAGCGAGACGAAACACGAAGACAAGAAAATATTTTTAGAATAAAAAAACATTGTATACAAATACACAAAAACAGCATCATAGAAAAACATTTATAAACAAAATCATAAACAAATATATATAAAGAGCTTCATATAAAAATATTTTCAAACAGCACCATACACAAATATTTATAAAGAGCATCATAAAAAAACAAGTAGAAAACACCATCATACACAAACATTTATATACAGCATCGTAAACAAACATATATAAGAGCATCAAACACAAACATATATAAACAGGATCATACACATCCATATATAAAGAGCATCATAAACAAATATTCATAAAGAGCATCAGACACAAACTTATATTAAGAGCATCATACAGAAACATATATAAAAACATCGTACACAAATATTTATAAACGGCACCATACACAAATAAATAGAAACAGCTTCATACACAAACATTTATAAACAGCATCATACACAAACATATGTAAACAGCAAAATACACAAATATTTATAAAAAGCATCATACACAAATATTTATAAATAGCATCATAAACAAACATAAAAAGAGCATCCTAAATAACCATTTATAAACAGCATCATACACAAACATATATAAAGAGCATCATACAGAAATATATATAAAGAGCATCATACATAAATATATATAAACAGCAACAAAGACAAATATATATATAAAGAACATCATACACAAACATTTACAAACAACATTATACACAAACATTCAGAAACAGCATCATAAACAAATAAACATAAATAGCATTATATAAAAAAGTTTATAAACAGCATCATAAACAAATATTTATAAACAGCATCATTCACAAACATATATAAACAGCAACATACAGAAATATATATAAACAGCATCATAAGCAAATATACATAAACAGCATCATACACAAACATATATAAAGAGCATCACACAAAAACATATATAAACAGCATTATACATAAAACATTATAAAAAGCATCTTACACAAACATTTATAAAGAGAATCATAAATAAATATTTATAAACAGCATAATACAAAAACATTTGTAAAAAGCACCATACACATATTTAAACAGCATTATACACAAAATATTTTAAACAGCATCATACACAAATATATACAAACAGCATCATACACAAACATATATAAACAGCATTATTCACAAACATATATAAACAGCATCATACACAAATATGTATAAACAGCATTATACACAAAAGTTTATAAATAGCATCATACACAAACATATGCATACAGCATCACACACAAACAATTATAAACAGCATCATACACAAAAATATATAAATAACATCATATATAAATATTTATATACAGCATCATAAACAAACATGTATAAACAGCATCATACACAAATATTATAAACAGCATAAAACACAAATATTTATAAAGAGCATAATTCAGAAACATATATAAACAGCATCATACACAAACATTTATAAACAACATCATACACAAACATTTATAAACAGCATCATACACAAATATATATAAACAACATCATATACAAACATATATAAACAGCATCCTACACAAATATATATAAAAGCATCATACAAAAACTTATATAAATAGCATCAAACACAAAAATATATAAACAGCATCATAAACAAACGGGTATAAACAGCATCGTACACAAACATTTATAAACAGCATCATACACAAACGCATATAAAAAACATCATAAACAAAACACATATAAACAGCATCAAAAACAAACTTATATAAGCAGTATCATACACAAATATATATATATATATATATAAAACGCGTCATACACAAACAATTATATAGAGCATCATGCACAAATATTTATAAAAAGCATCATACACAAATATTTATAAACAGCATCATAAACAAACATATATAAACCACATCATACACCAACATATATAAACATAATCATACACAAATATTTATAAACAGCATCATACACAAATATATATAAACAGCATCATACATAAAGATATATAAACATCGTTATACACAAAGGTTTATAAAACAGCATTATACACAAACGTATACAAAAGGCATCATACACAAACATTTATAAACAGCATCATATATAAATATTTGTAAACAGCATCATACACAAATACTTATAAACAGCATCGTACACAAACATATATAAAAAACATAATACACAAACATTTATAAACAACATCATACACAAACGTTTATGAACAGCATCATACACAAATATTAATAAACAGCATCATACACAAACATATGTAAACAGCATCATACACAAATACATATAAAGATCATCATACACAAACATATTTAAACAACACCATACACAAGTATATATGAAAAGCATTATAAACAATCGTTTATAAACTGCATCATGCACAAATATTTATAAACAACATCATACACAAATATTTATAAACATCATCATACACAAATATATATAAACAGCATTATACACAAACGTTTATAATCAGCATCATACACAAACGAATACAAATAGCATCATAAACAAAAATATATAAACAGCATCATATAGAAACATATAAAAACTTCGTACACAAACGTATACAAACAGCATCATACACTATCTTATATATACAGCATCATATACAAACATATATAAACAGCATCGTGCACAAACATATATAAACAGCATCATACACAAACATATATATAGAGCATCATACAAAAACATACATAAACAGCATCATACACAAACATATATAAGCAGCATTATACACAAACGTTTATAAATAGCATCATACACAAACATATACGAACAGATTCATACACAAACATTTATAAACTGCATCATACTAAAAAATTTATAAACAACATCCTACATAAATATTTATAAACAACATAATACACAAACATATGAACACCATCATACACAAATATTTATAAACAGCATAATACACAAATGTCTATGAAGAGCATCATACACAAACATATATAAACAACATCATATACAAACATTTATAAACAGCATCATACACAAACATTTATGAAAAGCATCATACACAAACATATATAAACATTATCATACACAAACATATATAAACAGCATCATACACAAACATATATAAACAGCATCATCACAAACATTTGTATATGGCATAAGACACAATCATTTATAAGCAGCATCATACACAAACATTTATAAACAGCATCATACACAAACATTTAAAAACAGCATCCTACATAAACATGTCAACCACATCAAACACAAATATTTATAAACAACATCATACACAAACATTTATAAACCGCATCATACACAAACCTAATAAACAGCATCATACACAAACATTTATAAACAGCATCGTACCACTTCATATATAAACAGCATCATACATAAACATATATAAACAGAATCATACACAAATATACATAAAAATCATCATACACATGCATTTATAAACAGCATCATTCACCAAAATTTATAAACAGCATCATACAAAAATATTTATAAACAACATCATACACAAACATTTATAAACCGCATCATACACAAACCTAATAAACAGCATCATACACAAACATTTATAAACAGCATCGTACCCCTTCATATATAAACAGCATCATACATAAACATATATAAACAGAATCATACACAAATATACATAAAAATCATCATACACATGCATTTATAAACAGCATCATTCACAAAAATTTATAAACAGCATCATACAAAAATATTTATAAACAACATCATACACAAACATTTATAAACAGCATCATACACAACCATATATAAGGAGTATCATATGTTGTACACTGGAAATATTATTCAGGACAAAATTTTGAAAACAAAGTATCTAACACTCACTGACACATTGTACTGACTTATTTCATTACTCATAACGACTACAAGAAATGTTAGTTTTGAAAAAATTAAATTCCACCAAAACAGAAAGTAGTAATATGCATACATTTAACGCCTTATATTCATCCAAAATACGAATTGAAATGATCTGTTTACTGTGTCTAATACATGGAAAATATTAGTGACAAATAAGTATCGCGTCCTTCATTTATTTAATGCTAAATGTAAGAAAGGAACAACTTATTGCAATATTAAGACCTTCTCTGTTTTGTTATATCATAGTAAAATTCAAATATATGTTGTTTTTAACATCACAAGGACAATGAAAGAGAAGGAACTTTCAAAGTCTCTGGAGTTAACATTCCAGTTAACGCCAAGGACGGAGGGGTTTGTAATTTATGCTACCCTTAAAGGCATTCAAGAACGTGTGGTGTGTCTAGGACGGCGACGTGCGTAGAAATGAAAGTGTGTAAGGTGTGACATATCGGCATCGGAGTGTTAATTCCAAACACATATTCATACATTCAAAATCTTCCAGTACAATCTAATTAGCGGAAATTCAGCAACCTAGTATAAATTACACCAGATCATACAATTTCGAAAAATAACAAATTCATAACGCAGTTATTCTCTTTTCGCGAGTTCTGAAGACACACAGGACGGATGGACAGACGGAAGTATGAAGGTATTATTATAATCTTACAAACGCGTATCATGTTATGGATTCTCTATCTCACACCGCATTGGAAGTGTAGTCACTGGTCGCTAACAAACTCACACAATGTTCAACCCACGCCATTCTAGACATAACATGCTGAGAAAAAAGATATGCTATAAACTGCAGGTTACACAAAGGCTACGGGCCACATAGCTACTGGTTGTTCGTATGACAGAACACTCCGTCTTCCATGACTCCTATCTCTTATAACCAGTGTATTTTACTACACCTAGAAGCAGTTGGCAGTTGTGTCACGTTACCGTTAGCACGACAATCACCCGAGATCTACCCCCTATGTCGACTGTACAGTTCTCCTCGAAATTTCAACATATTACATAAGCTTAAATTCCATTCCAACATGAGTTCCCACAGTAAAAATATTACTGATGCAGCGGACTCTTTCCGAAGTAAACAGGTTAGACGCCTGTCAGATTTGAGATTCTTACATTGACGCCAATGAAACTTTAAGTGTTCTAAAAAAAATACGCCTTGTCGATTGGTAATCAGAGAGGTTTCGAAGGAGAGTATTTCCTCCAACTTGTCACAGTCACGTATTCTGGAAACTACGAGTATAGGGTCCCTGCACGACGCCCCGAACTTGCAGAGTATTTATGATCCTGCAACAGGTATCTGAGTTAATGCATTCATGCACGTGACTTAGACTGTAATATCAGGGAGATTTCAAAGCATGTGTAAGACATGAACTCCTTTATACGCCTGCATAAAAATCCGAGGCGCCCCAATATCATGTGTGTAAATATATGTACAGATAGCAAGAAATACGAACGTTACGCTCTTCTAAAATATCACCATACCTCATGGAGTAATCTTATCCCGACGTTTCGAAAGAACGCACTACCTCCAGACATATACAGTCAAGATAATTAAACACATCGTCCGTGTTGGTTTGATGTAGTAAACATAAATATAAATAATATATTTGGCATTTAAAATTCCAGTTATTGCTGCATATGCCACCAAGTTTTAAAAAAAATACATTTTGCCCATAGAGTTTACGTTTCGTATGAGTGTCACAATAAACAGCGACTGTTTCTCCAAACAATCTTAACTCTTTGTTTTCCATAATGCGGCTGAACTGTGTTCTCTGTGAGGTGGGTTAGTTTCGAATTCTACAAATAACTCAGTTTTGGGGTTTCAAGTTTTTGCGATGTGGCACTGTATCGGGTGTGTATTTCACGACGTTCTGTCCAATCATTTGGAATCACTTACCCAAAGATAGAGCATCACATCCCAGAAGACCTAAATCATCGGCCAGACCATTGTAAGAAACACCACTATCGCGTAATTCGGCTTTCCCCTGTCAGTACAATTCCACCAGAATCTCGCACCCATCTTTATCTTCATGCCGCTGTTATCAGAAGGACAAGAAGGAAAATCCTGTGAAACTCAAAATAAAGCAATAAAAAGGTAAAGCAGTCCCGTTACAGGCCCGGAGTGGCCCAGAGGGTTCCAGAAACTAAAGGTTCCCAATTTCGTGACGATACAGGATGGTGGTAGGTTGTCAGCCTTACGCACCGGCCGCCTTTACCCCAGGAAATGCTCCTGGTACTCATATCTATTAGAAGCTGAGTCCGCCCCATAATTATAGTGCGATCTGAAGGATTTTATTTCAATGAAAAATCCAATGACACCAGCTGGGATCGAACCAGCGACCTTCCGATTTGTAGCACAGCACCTTAACCACTCTTCCACCGCGGTCCCCCAAATAATTAAGACTGTTCTATATTTCGCGTGACACCGTCACGCGAAATATAGAACAATCTTAATTGTTTCGAGTGAAAAACCTAATGATGGCCGCTGCTGGCCGAAACAAGTAGCTTTTTGGTTATTAAGAACATAAAATATAATTAGACATACATACTTGTGTTTTGACTACATACCCACTTATTAGATTGGTGCACATATACTAGCATATCTGAAAAAGACGCTGCTTCACCCTTGAACTATTCCAAGAGAAAATAGGGGCACCGTATGGCTCGGAAACATATGTATCTATGTACCAAATTACAGGACGCCACATTCCATAAGAAAGCAACCTACATTTGTCACCGAATTTGCAACATTTTAGGCGCTTTTAAATTATGGTGACGGCGGAGATTGGTTGAAGCTGTGTTGGCTGAAATTTCGAGCTACAGACCTCGAAGATGACGAGAGTAATCTAGCCAGAATCATCGGTAACTGCTGAACAGTCGTCAAGTTATCACATTTCTGAAGATTTCGATTTTCACGAACACCTCAAACCTCGCATTACATTTTCCTCTAAGTTTAAGTCTTGTAGCTATAACTAGTAAAAATAGTAGTTTTTTTTAGTTACGTTCACAAAATTGCAAAAAATGCGACTATTAGCTTCTACGTACGTGGCTGGCAGACGGACAGACAGACCGACGGACATACATGACGAAGCTAACAGTTGCTCTTCGCAATTTTGCAAACGTGCCTCATAAGACGGTGCATGCACTTTGCATACTTGTTAAGTAAGATTACAGACGCACACATAGAATACGTAATACTCATCGCTTTTCCACGGCAAATATGGTTACGCGAACGCGCCTCAGTGTTATGTTATGCGTACGTTGCTTTTCTTCTTTGAATACATTATACATGTATTTTGTTCATAAATACATACACAAACTTAACGTACCTACACATTTCCATGGAGTAAATTATTTTGTGTTACTGCATTCCAAATTAGTCACAAAATAGTGTGTTTTCCGCACATATTTGTAAGAGTTTTCCGCATATGGCCCCACAATAGTGATTTTAATGTCCTGCTATTCAACTGGATTCCATCGTCACACATATTCTCTGTATATAAAGTCTGTGTTTACACACACACACACACACACATATATATATATATATATATATATATATATATATATATATATATATATATATATAGAGTCGGTGACGTGCATGCTAACACTAAGTTTTCTGAACAGCACTCTATATTAATCCTAAGTTTTACATTGTTAATGAAATGTTTATCTTAAACTCTTCTTTATTGGTCGCAAGTTTTCCTCAGTTCTCATCTCTTGCTCAGGGTTTCCAGTTCTGTATTTAAGTGATGATTTTTTTCTTTCGTATGTTTTCTCCCGTTTAATAGCCTATATATAAACTAATTCTTTCCTTTTTCTTTAACAGTTTTCCTCACTTTTATCTGATCTTATATCCACGGGTACATATATTTCCCAGTTATGTGGCCTTGCTACCAATGAGTATCTTCCTAAGTGTCTTTTATAATTCATCCTTGGCCACTAATTGTTTAGGAACTCCTTTCTTCGATTCTGTGCTTTTGTGCATTTCAACAAGAAATGAATTTAGTTTCCTTCCACCCCCTTAGAGAAGACACTTATCATCCCGGTACCACCATTACTTATGTTTCAGGAGAGACGGGACTGAATTTCACAGAAAGAGGCCTGTGCTCTATTCCTTGAATGGACAAATCTAAAGACGAGATTCTAACAAAAATAAGGAAGTTGCGATGGTCTCTGCATGGCTTCAATACAGAAATTAGGTGGTGGCCTGTATCATGTTGTGAATTAGAATTTAAGTACCTACAGGCAAATGTGAATTGATTTATTCTATCGCTCTTTCTTACAGAATTAGCACTGCGAGGAAAAACGGGCACATCATAGAATATGAATTCAGTCGTTGGCCGAATGTTGATTTCACTGCCTTCGAGGTTATCAGATACAAAGGGCACAACCCACATGTCGTCCGTTGCGTGGGTATGGGACCAAGCATACACAAATGTATTTAGCAATAACAATGTTTTAATAAGATAAGTACCGCTGTAATATTTCTTTAAAGGATCGACAGTGTTGTCCCTTGTAACGAGCCGCTGGTGGTGTGACGCCTCCAACTTCTTACCATTTTACCAAACCTGAACGCAAATGCCCTTTTTCTACGTTTGTTGTCCTCTGCAGCGTGTTGTCGCAGTTACGAGGGGACAATAAAAACAAAGCCCAAGTAACGGCTTCTCTTCGCTGCTGAAACTGGTTTTCTGTGTTGCCGCCGGATAAGTCAGACGGGTTGGATACAAAAACGTGTTCTGAGAGTAAAGCAGCAAGTGGCATGGTCGCGTTGTTGTATAATGATCGTGAGCATGGTATGGAGGTGTGTGTGATCGTGGTCACCAATTTGCTGTACGAACCAAGCAATCAAGGTAGCCATTACAATAATCAGTTATGTTACAGCGTGCCTGTCTCAAAAACATAGGTTTTATTATTATTATTATTATTATTATTATTATTATTACCATTTGTATCATCATCATCATCATCATCTTCATGTAAATAAACAGCCAACACAATAATGCATACATCGTTTAAAGTAACATGATCGACATGTTTTACAAATTTTACAAACGGTAATTTCATAGACTTGAGACCTCAGTTTTACAAATTTGTTAAACTGAGATCTCAATTTTAAGAAAAGGCAATTATATATCCTTTTTATGTTTTACTGTAAGTATTTTAGCCTGATGATAACCTCTTAAAGGTCGGAATAAATTCAAGTAAATTATATATACGTAATTGTGGTGACTCGTTATGTGTGTAACAATTACATGAGAGCACAAAGGGATGTCTAACATCACTATCGGTGTTGTTGGTTAAGTTCTGAACCCGACAAAAGCAACTGGCCCACTGATTAGAACGGATTTAGGATTTTTTGAGGGAAATGTTAAAGTTGACAGAGAAAACTGAGAAATCAAGGAAAGTACGGAAGCAGAAAATCACACTCTCTTCGTATAATCATAATGTCTCTTCTTTTCCAACAAACAAATGTGACTAATGAAATTCATGGGCACGTTTTCTTTATATGACCAGCAGCTTTGACTGCAGTTGTAGGCCATCACATCTTCTTGGACGGTCAGAAGGACGAAAGGGGAATGATGTCCAAAGTTTTAAAGACTCTCTGTTCTCAACAATTACGGTTGAAGGGATCATACTGTGCGTTCACTGGTACCTCCTCCTCTTTCTTGGTTTCAAGACACCTATTCTCAAAATTCCCCGAGAAAATTGGAGCACAAAATCCATTACTACGAATGTGACTGCAACTTAGGGCAAGAAGTTTGATATCTTTTGTCTTTCTAATTCAATTAGGGCAAATGCTGGTGACTGTTTTCGTTGTCACACCGTGCATGTTGTCGAGTTACTCAATTATAATTGAGTAACTCGACAACATGCACCCATCTGGTACAGCGAAATTAATGTGACTTTTTATAGTGTGACTTTAGCAAGGACGATATGGTTCCCTGATGATGGTCCCAGGACCGAAACATGTCGGAACCTTTTAATGTTTTAATGTGTAAGTTTTATAAATTTTATATATGTGCAGTGGTTGGTATAATAATTAAGTAGCTGGTGACTGTATTTAAAAAATATCCCATATCCATTTCCGTCCACTTTTCTGCACTCTGCAAATCATGGTTAACGTAGATTTAACAGTAAACACAGTGCTTAATTTATGTATTCAGCAGAGATGATCCACATGACACTGTTAAAAGGTTTCTCTAGACTGTCAAACCGTGCCATATTTCGGGGGGTGAGTCGCTGGCCAATCACTGAAGAGCCTCGGACTCGATCCCAGGTCATTCCGTAGGGGAATTGTGATGAACGAAGTGGCAGTGAAACTGGTGTGTGTCTTAGAAATTTGGACTTTCTGTGTTTGTATCATTCCATTCGCATTTTATTCCTCTGCAGTCGATGCTACAACCAAATGGGTAGTTAAATAAAACAATTCTGTTATTCTTTAGACTAATATATGAAAAAGCATAAGGAATTTATTGTCCACAACCATAGCAAAAATGAAAGGTGTGGATCTGCAGCTGGTCGCTTTCTGGGACTGCGGGTTCGAATCCCACCGGGGACATAGATATCTGTCTCTTGTGTGTGTTGTTTGTTGTCAGGTAAATGTCTCTCTGACGGGCCGATCATCGTCCAGAGGAGTCCTACCGAGTGTGGCATTTCAGTGCGTTCTCGAAACCTCCACAATTAGGAGACCTGGGCTCACTAAGGGCTGTCGTACTATGAAACGAATAGTGCAATGCAATTCGAATGCACTTTATTAACTCTCTTTCGTTCGCCTTGTGTCTCGCAGATACATGTGACTTTTGATCGTTTGTTTCCTTCAATATGCAACAAATGCGCTGATGTACTTCTGAGCAGCTGCCTCTATTGCTCAATAGAAGCACCTAGAGTGGGTTTCGTGTTCCTAAACGCTTTAGTTTGGCTGCATTTGACAATTCGCATCTGTGAGATACAGCGCGACCGTCAGTTCTTCTGGTGCGGACCGAACGTTATGGGTCGCTTGTACTGAAGTAATGCAGAGGGTGCTGAGCGTATTCGTGCAACGATATTATTTGATGGCGGAAATGAAGATTATGGCATTGATCAAGGGTGAAATCTGATGAAAATTATGTGGAACTGAGATAAAATGACTCGGAGGGTGCAGAAGGCGCTACGTCGGAAGATTATTGCTGCAGTGAATTGGACTCCACTGATAACTGTTTTCATCAGAACGGACAAGACGAAGTGGGATAAGGTAAAACGTAACACACATTCGACGCTTATAACCCCGGATACCCGGGGTTATAAGCTAAGCAAGGAAAGACACTACGCACTTCAAAGCATGGTATTATTTCATTAAAGATGCCATTTTTGACAACATTGTTCAACACAGCAATCAGTTTGTTCTCGTCCAACCCAACTTCAGCCGTTAAAGTGATACCAGGCTCCCAGACAAAATTGAGATAAAAGTTGCCGCTGGTCTTCTGTGTTTAGCTGGAGTGTTTCGGTGTAACAGAGTCCGGAAGAATTGTGGGGGACTGACAGCAAAGAAATGGAAACATTTCGCTTAGTGACGAATCAGTAATGCTTCAGGTTCCATATCAGACGCATTCTTAAATAATCTAGAATTGTATCCATAAAATTCTTAACTTTTTTTTTTTAGCAGAAATTTAGAATGTATGTCACAGATACGTTCATGCGACCAACTACGTT
>Ga0123354_10003597_pt1 | contig 21475 bp, 12 predicted proteins | sample TergutLab28metaG_2_FD_97872 | JGI IMG/M metagenome (GOLD analysis project Ga0123354, IMG submission 97872) | Labiotermes labralis P4 segment gut microbial communities from Petit-Saut dam, French Guiana - Lab288 P4 | ecosystem: Host-associated > Arthropoda: Insects > Digestive system > Gut ... | reverse complement strand
CCATAATATTGTTGCAACTGTTCTTTAGGTTCCATCGTAAATTTGAAAGACCATGGAACATACGGAGGCTTCTTTCCCTCCAGAACTGTTTTAATTACTTCACGTTTTGTCATTGTTTCTTTTTTTGATTCAATGTTTTGATTAATTCAATTTCATCTTCTTTGTATGGCTCGAAATTACTGTGAAACAAATCATGCTGCCACACTCCGGTATAAGGCAAATGTTCCGGGCGATGTCCCCAAGGCAGGTGTGTCTGCGTTTTTCCATTGACTAACCCCCACATAAAGCTGCCGACATTATGTTCTGCCAACATTGGCATAATCTCCTCTATCACTGAATTAAGAGGACGATTTAACCACTCCGTGCACAAAATGGGACGGTTATACTTTTTCAACGTTTCAAACCACGAAGCCATTACATCCTTGTCGCCATAAGTGTGAAAGGTAATGATGTCGGAATTTTCCAAAGCAAATTTGTTATACTCTTCGTTTTCATTCCAAACACACATTGTTAGCGGTTGAGAAGGATTTACTTCTCTTGCCCAAGTAAAGACCTTTTTAACAAGTTCCCATGATTCTACGCCACAGTTCAACGGCTCGTTGTACAAATCCCAAACGGCAATGCGGTTGTCGTCCCTGAAACGATTCAGAAATGCCTTTACATATTTTTCAAGTTCCGGATGAACGGCTTCATCTTCAGCATTTTCTTTACCCGGCGAACGCGTCCAGTAAGAAGCGTACCAGCCGATAAGTGGTTCAGGCTGTTTGCCAACTGCGCTTACTTCATCAAGACCGAAATGACAATCGTCGAAAAGCGTCGGCATCACTGTGATTTTGTGTTTTTTACAAATAGACAGAAAATTATCGAAAGTCGTTAAAAAATAATCGGGATCATCCTCGTACACTGCATAAGGAACGAGAACCCTAATACAGTTGAAACCAATACTTTCGGCAAGACTAAGTTCCTTGTCAATAAGTTCCGGATTGTAACTGGTTTTATCAAACATTTCTATTGAGTTTACTGCATCAGAAACGATATAGTTTACTCCGGTAAGCCAACCGACCGATTCGTACCAGCGGTTAGCCTGTTCAGTACTCCAGGGCTCTGTACGTCCCTGTTGGTTTTGCTGGCAGGAAAATAATGCCAGACATGCTAATAGTGTAAAAATTGTGGGTTTCATAGTTATTTTTTTATTATTATTTTATTATTTTCTACAATTCCATTACTAAAATATACTTTAATTATATAAATTCCATCAGAAATATTTCTTGTAGGAACTATGCCTTGTGATTTGTTAATCTCTTGGCGTAATAATACCTGACCAAATACATCAAATAACTCAACCTTATCTATACTAACCTTTGAACTACTGATTGAAACGGTTATTTCGGTATTGGCAGGGTTAGGATAAATTGTTAAACCAAACTCGTTTAAAGTTTCGGGTATCGGGTTCAAAGTGTCGTTGTTTCGGGTTTCTCCTCCTCCTTTGGAGGGGGTTGGGGGGAGGTGGTCATAGCAAATATCAAAAAAGAAACACAATATTCCTTTAGCCATAACCGAAGACCTTCCCGTGTTAACCTCGGCAATAGTTTGAAGATATGATATTTCTCTTTCGTTTAAATTCAACCAGTGTCTTTCTTCTATTTGCAACTGTTTCTTGAAATTGTGAAATTGTATGTAATTATTATGTTCCGCCATTTCTATTTCACTGAATTGAAACATTGTTGGTATTTCGTACAAAATAGCATCTGCTCCTTCATAGTCGTTTGTAAATAAACGAGTTTCAGCAAGCAAATACTTGGCAAACGGCTCACGAATTACTTCGTACCAAGATTTTAACGCTTCAATATTCAGAATGATGTCTTCCACAATAAATCTTATTGAATTATCTGATAATTCGTGCATTTCATTATTTAATTCATGTATTATGCATGAAAAATGCAATGCTTCTATTATTAATTCCTCTGGAAACTCTTCGTTTTCCTTGTTAGCTAAAACATAATCATAGCCTAATTCTGAAAATTCATTTAAAAGATTATCGCGGTCCTGTTGCAATCTTGAATATAATTCAATATCTGTTTGTAGGTTATTCTTTACACCTACTATTTTCTTGCAAAAACTTGATAAACATGTATTTGCAGTTGCATTGTTATATATTGTTGTATAATTAAAAATAGGATTATAGGGAATATAACATAGTTTATTACTGTGGTAATAATTTATATACCACCCATTTTGGATGTTTTCAAAGTGCATACTTGAATAAAGAGTTCCATTAAAACAATTATCTGCGCCTGCTGAAATCGAACCCTGATTCGTACTAATCATTGAACCATGGGTCAAATAAATATCTCGATTACAATTATTAAATTCGTTGCATTTAATCTCTAACCCTGTTCTGTTATATGGGTCATAATATACACCATTTACATATACTCCATATTTACAATTTTGAAACATGTTTTTGTAAATCAAGTTAGGAGATGTAATATAAGAATAGCTATACAATGATATTCCCATATTCAAACTGTAATCGCTTTCAAAATAGTTTTCTTCTATTTTGAAATTTGATGCGTTATCAATTTTAATACCTGAATTTATAAAATACATAACATTATTTCGGCTAAATTGAACATTTGGAGTTCCTCCTATACTTGCGCCATTAGAAACATTGAAAAATTCGCACTGGTCTATTACTACATTATAAGAATTATACGAGGAACCTGTTATGGCAATACCTGTACTCAAAAATGTAAAAACAGATTTATTACCTCCATTAGTACATGGGCAGTTATTTATTGGTGTCCTAATACAATGTGATGTTACAAGGAAACCTGAGTTATTTGCAGAAATACCCACCCCTGAAGAATATGAAACCGTATTAGACAAGTTTTCAAAATGGCAACCATAAAATTTAATCCCTCTAACTCCATCCATCTTAACATGGCACCCAAATGTTACTCCACTTGTAGCAAAATAATTATTTTGATCAATGGTAAAGTGGCATTGCCTGAAAAATCCTAAATTATCAATAATATCTCCACTTAAATTTTTATTTTCGTAATTTTGATAAAGTACTGATTGTGCATTGTTTATAAAATTACTGCCAGTGGCTTCAATTATGCCGCCTCCTTTTTTAATTACGGGAGTTGTGAGTTTCAGGTAAGCATTAATTGCAATGCGGGCATTTTCAATAGTAGCATTATTCAGGATTACGCTGCCCTGATTTGATGGTGATTGTGGAGTATCTGTCGTTCCCATTAGTTCAATGCCTTGCCAAAGTTTACCGAGGCAGGCGTTTGTGAGAGTGCCGTCATTGACTACAAGTTTACCACCAGGTTGAACTACAATTGATGATATTTCGGTAAACAACGCTGTACTATTTTGGATAGTAAGAGTAAATCCAGATTTAATCGTAATAGTCCCATGTACAGCAATATCAGAGTTCCAAATTGTATTTGAATTAATGGTTTTACTATAAATAATTGGTACAGACGGGGTTGGAAAACATGGCCAAATTCCTGTTCCATCTAAAGTAGTTGGGTTTAGATTTAATGGATCAAGCCAATCTTTTAATCTTCTTTCTGGGATATTTTCAAAACCAAACCAAGAGTAGTGAAATTTACTGTACCCATAAAAAGCATCTTCAGGTTCAAGACAAGGATTATTATTATTACTGGATTTTAGATGTCCTATAACATAACGATTATTATTTATTAAAGGTGAGCCTGATGAATTAGCTTCAGGAACTGAAAATCCATTTGGTGTTTCTGTAAAATATACTTTCCATTGAAAATAATAAAGATTGTGTGTTTGTAATGGTTGACTATATGTTGATATTTTTTTAACGTCACCTTTAGGATGATGTATTCCTACTCCGCTGTTAATATCCGGATTCACTGAGTAATCCCACCCCAAATAATACGGAGTAACACCTGGAATATTTTTAGGGTCTTGTGTTACATTTAATTTTAGCAGGGCAAAATCTATATCTGCAATCATATTTGGGCCATAAGTTGAATTTGCAACAACTGTAGCGCCTGTGGTTGTAAGTAAAACTGGCTCAGTCAAACCGTTTGTACATCCTGGACATTCGTACTCCCAATAAAAAACACTTTGTTGCATATCGGGATTTTCAATAGCATCATAATTATAGTCAAATGGAAAAATTGGTTCTCTCAAACAATGATTAGCTGTTAATATATAAGGAGTATTATCATTACTGGTATTATTTATTAATGCGCATGAACACCAACCAGTACCTAATGGAAATTTTATGCTCACTCTTGCTACTGCATGTTTTTCCATTTGCCAATTATCTCCTTCCGGAATACAATTAATATTTACCTGACAATCTCCTGAATCCCCAAAACCTCTTAAATTACTACTGAATGGATTATTAATATACCTGTATCCGTAATCAATACGATTAATGGTGATAATTGGTTCTTCTTTAATATATGCCGGATGATAATATTCATAAACAACATTTTCACCATAAATAATTGCTGTTGCAAATTCAATGGGTTTTTCTTTACTACCTCCAACAAAATCAGAAGTTATTGCACCTATTGATTGTTTGGTATCCTCGCTGTAAACAAAAAATTTTGCTCCTTCCGGCAACCAAAAATCATCATAATATGTATTGGTGGATAAGGCGTAGGGAATAGTAACTTTTAATTGCCATAATTTACTTCCATCTTCCAATTGATGCCAAACTCCAGAATTTTCTAAAGTATAATTAACATGAACAGGATATGCATAACGAACTGCTCCCTGAAGTTGATCATTTATCAAATCTTCTTCTTCAATATTTGTTAAGTTTGGAGCATGTAATACTATATAATCCTGAAAACTCTTATTTAAATCAGTTTTTAATCCATAAGGTTGTTCATAGGTTGATAGTTGAGCATTTAAATTTAATGTTACTAAACAACAAATTGCTAATAATATTTTTTTATTTGTGTTCATGATTTAGTTTGTATAATTTATAAAGTAAATAATATTGAATATTTTCATAGTAAAAAAAGAATTTTAATTCGTTATTTTCATGAGAATAAGATTCAATCAAATTAATTATTATAGTTAAATCTATAGGAAATCCATCATATTCTTCAGAATACATTCCATACCCCCTTATTTCTATAGGATCAAGTTTTCTAATAAATATATTATTAGCTAGTGTGTAACCATGCCCTGAATTATTTGAGTGAAATATAAGAGTATAACATGGACTCTCATAATAACAATTAGGATTAATTCCAATTAAGTTATCTGTCTCAATATCAACAATTCCTTCCAATTTCCATTTAGTATTTTTTAAAAATGCAGGATTATCACCATCAAAAATATCCTCATAGATAAAATTTAAATCAATATTACTTCCTTCATTTATTTTATCTACTAATAATGAGACATCCCAAAAAATCCATTCAGTGAAACGATTATCACATAATACTTTTGTAACTTCTAACTTATACTCATTCGATGAAAGTCGTAAAAATCTTTTAGTATTAAGAAAATGTGATGTAGCGCTATTTATCCCACCTACCCATATAAAAGTATATTTGGAAAAATCAATATCAGGATCACCGCCTGGAATATATTTTTTCAACTCTTCATTACTGTTGACAATTATTACAGTATCATTATAATTGTATCCTGCCCAATTCCAATTACAATCAAAATAGAGAAATTCTGTTAAACAATATACAGAAAACGGTACAGGACATCCAATCTTATTCCATTCTGCCAAATCATCGGGACCTTCATCATTTCTTGCTTTTATTTCAAGCAGATTTCCATTACTTTCATTTATTATCAGGTAACAACTCTTATTTGCATCTGAATGAAAAATATAATAAATCCAACTTTCATAATTAATTTCTATTACTTCTCCTGCAGAGGTTATTATTTCTTTCCCTGTCGGTTGCAAACCTCCTTTAAAATAAATATCATAATAAAGAGTGTCATTACTCATTCTTTCAAATACAAGTTCATAAGATTGTTCCTGAGTTGTTTGCGCTTTTATTGTGGCAAAAAACATAAAAGTCAAGAGTAATAAAAAAAACACCTTCTTCATAATTTAATAATTTTATTGTTTCTTAACTATTCTGTATTTAATTATCTTTTTTTCTGAATAAACAACCATTATATAAGAGCCAGGACTAAGAAATGAAATATTCAACCTGTTATTTTCTAAAAATGATTTACTTAAGACTTTGATTCCCTGTAAATCAAAAATTTCAGTCATCACTTTATTTTCAAAATCCGGAATGGTTATCCAATCAGTAACAGGATTTGGGTACGGAAATATACTATGTTCCAAATTAACACTTATACCGACACTAATTGGCATCCACAATGATAAATCTTCCGGTCCTGAATCTCCATAAGAGATTATTTCCATCAGATTGCTGTTATCTTCTTTAACAAATAGATAACGACAACCGTCCCTTAAAGATTCCTTTACAAAATAAGCCCAACAAATATACTTTATTTTAACTTTCTCATCTTTTGTTGTTGTTATTTCAATATCTCCATCATTTGGGTTATTGATATAGAAATATAACATATAAGGATGAGTCAGTTCGCTTTGCAAATAAGAAATCACAATTTCATCTGCTTGCTCTTTTGTTGTTTGAGACATCAAAGTGATATTTAATGTAAGTCCCAAAAATGCTAATAATACACATTTTTTTTCCATACTTATTGATGTATTACTATTTCCATTTCAATAATCTTTTCAATATCTTTTCCTCTTGTTCATTTCCTGAAGTAGCAATCCACAGAAAGATACCTTTCGGGTTAATTTGCTGCATAAATGCTTCCAAATCATCAAGCGCAAGGTCAACAATTACAGATGCACCTTTTGATTGAAGGTATTTAATATACGGGATATGCTGCATCACAGGATAATCATCAGCCATGCCCTGTACCCATTGAATACATTTGATGCCTGTGCTTAGAATTGCATCAGTATGATTTGCAACACCTTTACCATCCACATGAAAAACATTGTGTGTCATTGTCTTTATTTCGTTTTCCAGAGTTTGCAAGGCATATTTATTAAACATTTCAGGTGAAATCATAAATGAAAAATCATTGCTTGGAATATGCATTCGACCATTTGGAACGGGAAGGTTCATCCATGTTACAGAAGGTTGCCCATTCGCTTTCAGCAAATTGTGAAACTCATCATAAATTTCAAGGAAATGTTCACTTGCCAATTTCATAAGATGTATAACCATTTCTTCATCAAGCATCATGTCCATACAAAGATTTTCAGTACCACGCCAAGCAGCCGCACAGTCCATTCCGGGATGCAAGTCAGTATATCCTACAAGAAACTGTCCATCACATACATCTAACGCAGCCTGAGTAAGTTCATGCATTGACTTGTAATAGGGGTTATCTTTAGAGAAACATATTTTTTCAAGATCCGAATGGTCATTTACCATTGGCTCGCACCATGATGTTATCTCCCCAAATTCTAATTTAGCGCCATGTACAGCTGCAAAGAAATTTGGTCCAAGGTTTGGCATATATACAGGGAATGTTTCCCCGAGAAATGTTTTGCCTTTCACGCTATTTAGGAAACTCAAAGCCTGAAATTCGGCATCCATCCAACGATCACGTAAAGATGCATGACCTGAATTGCTGATAACACTGTCATACTCAGCATTATGGCGATGAAAGCGAATTGGCGCCCTATCAATAATTTCTCCATTGAACCATGCCTGAACGCGTTCAACACATTTGTCGTAATCCGGTTTTGTTTCTAAATACATATTATAAGTTATTAAAATTTTACCAATATATCCGGCATTGCATAGATTACGCCTTCTATCTCTATATCAATTGTAGGCCAGCCTTCAATGGCAGTAACTATTTCATTACCTCCTTCGTCTGAAATAATGGTATGAAACGAAAGAGAGGCGGCTACAAAAGGATTCCATGCAAAAGCCTGCGGATTGTTCACTATGTTTTGATTATCAGGTGTTGCTACCCATTCACGGTTTAGATAACCAATTGCTCCCCCACAGTGTATGTTTTTCCAGTCGTCGGGATAACCTGTCTCTGCGTACCAGTTTTTTGTCTGCTCAAAAATATCCGAAGCCACAACTCCTGATTTTGTTGCATGAATCATATTGGCACAAATAAATGCTGAAGCCCTAACGGAGTTCTGTAACTTTTCAGGTAATTCGCCAAAATATACATATCTTCCTACTGATGTAACCATTCCCCAACGTTTGGCGCAGACATTCACAAAAGCATACTTTTCGAGTTTGCGCCCAACGGGCGGAAAGTGGCAGTACTTTTCAATACGGTCATCAAGACCTATCAGTATAACTGTCGGGCGAATACCGCTTTTTAGCAGAGCATCCGATGCTAATGACTCAATATACCTATCGGTCATACCGGGTTCAATTATGCGACAGACTGAAGCCACTGCCTCTGCTGTATGATTCGACAGCCAACGGAATTTCTTCACTTCTGACGGGGTAAAGATGTAACGAAGTTTGGCGAATGTATTCTCAACGACTACCAAGTCTCCCAAGGGATAATCGGCTCCTATTATGGAATTACCTGCCAATTCATTAACAAATTCAAGTTTCCGATCTTCGTTCCACATATATTGAAGCGCTTCGTAACCTAATCCAACAAGGTCTTCTTCCATAAGGTGAGGTACTTCGGCATTATCTGCTATCAGGTATCGTTTGCCACCTTTTAGAATTAGGAGTGATGCCGGACCTGTTTCTGATGTGAGATCAATATGGTTGTCAGCGATTCCTGCCGTTATCCATGAGAAATTGCGAGTTGTTGAAAGCAAAATACCTCCAAGTTTTTCAGTGTTGAGGAAGTTTTCCACACGTTGTAACTTGATAGCAATCTCTTCTTCCAATTCGGCGCGGGTACATGGTTCGGCGGCAATCAATTTTTCAGATTGTTCACGGGTTAGCAACTCGTAAGAGTTGTCTCCCGATTGTTTACGGCAATCTCCGCAAGATAAGATTGTAATTACTGCGATAAATACTATCGGTATAAAAAAATTTTTCATTACTTAAAATATTTAATTCATTATTTCCATTCGAGTTCTTTCATGACTTCTTCGCCCATGTCCTGTACACCATAAATGCCGTTTAGTTGCGAGGTGGACACCCACGGTAACCAAAGGCGATGCCAACTGTGACCACGATGTACCATAGACCAACTTTCCTGCTGCCATCCGTCTCCTCTCATCCCATAGTTGCGTCCGGGCATTTGAATCCAAGTTTTAGTATTGTGCAGTAACAAACGTGCCACGTCCCGATAATGCTGGTCGCCTGTATAACACCACAGATGTGCGTATTCATCAGCATCGAAAGCCATATAATTGTCTGCAAGCGAGTGACCGGTTGAAATAAGTTGACCACCGACAGTTGTCATGCCGGGTTTCATTGCAATAGTAGGTTCTGTATCATCATCAGGGATTGGAACTTCCCACAGGAAAATCCATGTTTCTGCAAAATTGGCAGCGCTTGCAGCCCTGTCAACCCATTTTTTATCACCTGTTGCTTTATACAACTCCAGATATGCTTCGCATGAGAGCGTTCCGCTCTCTTTATCAACTACATCGGGGTTGTCTATTGTACCACCTACGAATAAACCTCGATACTGCCCGTCGTTCCATACAAATTCACCTGCACGAATAGCCGCTTCCTTGTATTTGCCATCATCTGTCAGTTCTGTAAGCAGTAAAAACATTGGTATGGGGTTGTAGGAACTTTTTGGTGAGGCGTCAATCACCTTGCCCGTAACATCCCATGCACGCGGGAAACCTCCTTCCGGCTGTTGTTGCGTTAATAGCCAATCGGCAAAACTGCGCGCCCACTCTATCCATTCGGGATGTTCACGTCCATATTCGCGTTCAAATTTTACAGCGTAGAGTAATGATTTGATATCGTCTGTAAATGAACGCATATATAGTCTATGAGTCCATGGAAGGCTTAATACCAATTCTTCTGTATCAAAGTTGAATCCTTCTGCTTTTGGGGGAGACATGGGTATTTTGATAAAAGTTGCAATAATATCGCAGGCTAATTTACGATGTTTTTCTCCAATATTTGTCCCTTCACGCTCCTGAGCATCGCGCAGCAGAAAATATGAAGCCTCAATATTTTTACCTGTAAATCCCAATGTAGCCTTCTTGTCGTATTCATAAGGCTCATATTCGGCGCCCGTTACACAATTCGGAATACCTGTGCGTCCATTCTTTGTTATGACACGTTCGCCAAGCATATCAAGCAATGCTGTTTTTATCTGTTCTATAGGTTGTTGTACTAATTTAGGCTGTAACTCATCCCAAACCCATCGCCAAACAGTGGTATAATAGTCGGGGAAAGTTTTCTCTGTAGCAGATAAACGAAATTTCAAACTATATTGCTGTTCCAGCCCATCCGATACCGGATGATAACGCAAACGCCATTGCTTTAATTGACCTCCGGGAAAGGTATTTCCAACATAAGTTGTTTCACCCTCACTACCCGGGTACCAACATCCTATCTGCATCTGTCCCGAATACCAGTCAACGCCTAAAGCGGCGAAACGAAAACGGGAATCAACCATAGTCTCAATTTTAAAATCGGCGGCATCTGCCTGTGTAGTATTTCCCTGAGGGTTTGTATGCAGTATAGTTACAGAACCTCCGTCATGAGACTTAATCCCGAACATCGGAGCAGGAAGACGATCTTCGCGAATACGGATGTAATATTCGGTTTCAATACCTCCGATTGCTGACCGGGTCAGGTTTGCGGGATCGCCGTATATCATACCGGGAACAAAAAAGTCGGCTTCTTCACGTGAGGTCATATTTCCAAGTAAACTTACAGATGACATAAAGCCTCCCGTGTCATCTCCTTCTACCTTAACTTTACGATCAAGCGCCAGAATGCCATTAAGAATATTCCATTTGTCTGTAAAAAAGAATTTTGCCTTACCTGAGGTTATTTCACCAATGGCTGTAGCAACACCTCCTTTTATTTCCACGCTTTTATATCCTTCTGTTAACTCAATGCGCTCGCCGGCGGTAAAAAGTTCTATCCGGCAAGGTTGTGGTTGTTGCCACTCATTTCCTACATGTAACTCCCATGTTCCGTTAACATTCTGATGGAAGAATACCTCTTCACCATCCTGCATTTTACCTAATGATTTCTTCTGTTTATCGGGTAAACATGCAAAAGCGGTAAATACTAAAATAGTTAAAACTAAAAATTTATTAATCATAGCATAAAATATTAAAAATAAATAAAATTAAATCTTTATATTCACAATCTGCCCATTTTCAAGCAGTAAATTAATAATTCCACATTCTTGCACAGAAAGTGGTATTTGAAAATTTTGTCCTATACCCTTAATTTTTTTAACTAATTTCCCGTCTATTGAATAAAAATTCAGTTCTTTGACAGGATATGGACTATAAATATGCAAAATATTGTTTTCAAAAAATGTTTTTATGTCCGAAAAATCTTCGTATGAATTCTTAATTCCCACAAACGGACTTGGAATAAGCCGAAACTCCAACCATGTCCAGGAAGCATTATTATTAACATCAGGAATTTTATCCGTTATAACGGTATATTGTTGTCTATTAACAATTTCTATTGCAATAGCCATTCTTTCGTCAGTTGGAGGAGTAGATTTTCCAAATTGACTCCAAGGTACAGCTGCTTCGAAAATGTAATAATTTGAATGTATGTTAATGGCATACTGAATATTAGATGTATTTGTACCTGTTTTCCATATTCCATCTTCTCCATACTGAAATCTGACTGTTCCGTTTGTGTCAAAAAAGAAACTGTACATACCTTTTTGTGGCGTTAAACCTGAAACATTATCTGTATCAATAAATAAACGCACTCCATCATTGCTGGATGTGTTGTTTATAATATCTCTGTCTATTACACGAGCCGTGAAATACAGATAATTATTATCATACAAAAAATCTAAAAAAGTTCTGTTTTTAGTTACCTGACCCATAGGTAATTGATTTACATCTTTTGTCGTCCATTTTTCTTCAGGGGTTTTTATACCATCAACGGTTATTGTTCCATATTTGGCAATAGCCTTCCATATTGGATAACCTTTTATCATTTCAATATGATTTGCTCCATAAGGCGGTCCGATTGAGCCAATGGCTACTACAATTCCTGTATCTATTACAGATACTGAGTTCCAAATACATTTTTGATTTTGAGCCACTGCAAAAGGGGCGCTTTTTGCCTTAAAATTCCTCGCTTTTTCATCGCTAACCACTACATACATGTCTGCATATTCCAAATCGTGATTTGGTCTGTTTTCATTACTCTGATATGAAGCAACTGTTTCACCCCACGGAAGCTTTCTCAAATAAGGAGCTGCAGAATAAAAATTGGTTGGTGGAATAGTTTCAAATATTAGTTCGCGTAATGGACTGTTTGCGTCCACATAACCATTTTCCCAATTATCATCAATTGAGTTACGAACAGTTGTTGCAGCAAAATTATTTCGTCCTGCCCAACCATTATCTTCAATTATAACAACAATTTCACTTTCATCCTGAAGCAGAAGCGGAACAGGCATGCCATCTCTGAAACCCTGCCTATAGCAAACGGTTACAGGTTCACTCCATGTTAGTCCGTTATCAAATGAGCGGCACATAGAAATTTCCTGATCATTATTGGTTGTATATGGTCCTTCATTGGCAAAATAACATTGTACTTCTCCTGAAGGCAGTTCAAGAAAAGCAGGTTCCCAACAACCATCATTCCAAATATGGCTTGCGTCATAAACAAAGATTGGCTCGCTCCAAGTTATTCCATTATTGGTACTCCTTAAGACACGAATACCAAATTTACGATCTTCTGAATACGGTTCTCTCGGTCGGACATTATAACCAATAAGTATTGTTCCGTCTGTTAGTTGAATAACTTCTGCGTTAGTATTAGTAACACTTGAATTAGATGCTATTAATAGTTGCATATTACTCCACATAGATCCTAAATTGTTACTATATTTTACTGAAATACCTCCGGCATCTGTAACTGCCATTAAACGACTGTCTTGGAGTTGAATAAGCCGAGCATAAGTTCCTGAAGAAAATATAGTAGTTTGACTTGACATATCCCAAAATATACGGGAACCCTGATATGGAGTTACTTGTTGACATATACAACAGACTGAAATTAATGCAGTTAATAGTGTTATTAATATGTTTTTATATCTTTGCATATCAAAAATTTGTATTCTCTACTAAAGAGTACTGATAATTTATTGAAAATTTATATTAACTACAACTGAAGATTCAGTTATCATCTCAGGTTTATCCGGATGAACAGATACTATACGATAAACAACTTTTTCTGTAAAATCAACCTTTGAAATACCGGAAATTTGTTCTGTGTTTCCAATATAGACTTTTTCTGTTGTTAAATGAGTTGTAAATTCCGGAATTAGTTCACTAACATTTGTACCAGCAGGTAAATTAACCTGCCAAATAAGAGAATAGTAATCAAATTCATTACGCTTCACTGTTCCATTAACGCCGTCGAGTAAGAATGTATTAAATTCCGGAATATTCATAGTATATAATTTGTACGGACGTTCAGTTCCCTGATATGACTTTACTAGTACATCCAATGGAACTGACAAGTTATAGTTAGTCGTACCTGAATAATTTTTTCCATCAATAAATACTTTTGTTGAATCAGAATTAATATAAAACTTCAACCTTTGTGATGCAATATTTATATTAGCGTTTTCATTGTTTCCAAATTTTATTCTTCTTGGCAATCTCATTAACCATTCATCGTTTTCAATATTTTCAGCAAACACTTCATCATAAATGATTCGCGGGCATGAAATTTTATTAATATCAGTTACATCATCAATAACTTCAACAATAAATGAACAGGTATCAATTTTCAAATTTTTTGCAAGAATATCATCGTAAGTTGATGCTACACATACTACTTTATATATTCCAGCCACCGAATAAGCATAAGTAAATAAATTTTTATTTACCACTAAACCACTGTTGTTTCCTTCCCGGAAATCGTAGTTATGCAGTTCGTCTCCTGTATATATTACTACTTGATCAGCGATACCGGTAAAATTAATAATCATAGTTTCATTTATATCAAACTTATTTTTATTAACCGTCATTTCTGCTTTAGGAGTTTTTATTACTTCCTCCTTACATGAGAAGAAGGATAAAAAAACGCTTGTAGCCAATAATATTTTAATTGTTGTTTTCATCTGTTTGAAATTTTATAATTTATTAATATCCGGGATTTTGTTCAACAACTCCATTTGAAATATCTATTTCCCTTTGGGGGATTGGAAAAATTTCATTTACTCCTTTACGAAAATAATAACCTCGCGTACTAATAAGAGTAGAACCAAAACTTTGAATAATTTCTGCCGCTCTTTTTTGACGTACAAGGTCAAAAAACCTGTCCCATTCATAAGCAAGTTCAATACGCCTTTCTTTCCATATTTGGTCGCGCATATATCCGTAACCGCCAGCATTATACAATGTAGTAATTGTTCCCATTTTATTTGCCTGCGCTTTACATTTATTTAATTGCTCAAGAGCTCTTGCTCCTTCATTACATTCATTTAGCGCTTCTGCGTACATCAAAACTACTTCTACAAAACGTATTACACGCCTGTTTTTGCCGTTATCACCCCAATATTGAGGACGCTCTTTAATAGGAGTGAACCATTTAAGCGGGATATAACGTGTTGGACCGCATTGGATTGTTTCACCGTCAGGAGTATATTGTTGATGAGTAATTATAGTACCATAACGAGGATCACCTTGAAACAAATCATTAACCATCGCCTGTGTTGCATGCATTGGGCAATAACCTAAATGTGTTACAAAAAGATCATCATAAACATGAGAACCGTCATTTGCATCTCCTGCCGTACCATCTGCCGATTCTTTAAACACAACTTCAAAAACAGAACCTCTGCAAAATTCCCCTTCTCCGTAAAATTGTCCAAGGTATCCATAATTTAAAGACATTCCAATATTATTCACATATTCAAGTGAATAGGTAGTATTTAAAGATGGAAGTAATTTTTCCGGCTTTTCAATACTTTCCATCTCTTCTTTGGTCATTAATTCTTGCGGCTTAAACCAAAGACGTTTACGAAGATCTTCCCATTCTTCTTTGTATTGCTCAAATTTTAATATTTCGCCATAGGTCATTAGTTTACCATCAATAAAAAAATCACCAATATGCACCAATTCTTCCCACTTTTCAGATCTTTCTCCGGGTGTTGTCTGATACATAATCACTTTCATCAGTAAAGATACACAAGCGCCTTCATCTGCTTTTCCTGCATTTCCTTCTATAAATTTTGCCGGCAACATAATAGCGGCTTCTCTTAAATCTTTTTCAATATAGGCATACACTTCTTCGGCAGTACTTCGTGGGATGACAAGATTATCAACAGTTTCTGTTTCAGGTCGAATAGGTACTCCTCCGAATGTTTTGACTAAGTTAAAATAAAAAAACGCTCTTAAAAATTTAGCCTGAGCTAGAATTTCCCTAATAGCTCTATATGTTACATATTCGTTATCAGCAATTTTTACTCTATGAGCATTGGCTATAACCAGATTAGCGCGATGAATACCTATATAATTTATTGAATATCTGGCCTCTATCCATGCATTGGATGTTGTAAACCTGAAATTTACCAATTGTCCCATTTGGCTTCCTAATCCTTCATCACCACCAATTACATTATCTGCTGTAGCCTCGCCAAAACGCCAATCACATTCCATGAAAGTACCAGTCTGTAACACATCATAAGTAGCATTTAAAGCAGCCTGCAATTTATATCTTGTATCGTAAAAGTTTTCTTCTGTTGATAATCCTAACACCTCTTTGTCTAAAAAATCACTACATCCTGAAACGTACATGAAGACAAAACTTAATATTACTATTTTAAAAAATATCTTTTTCATATTACTTATTATTTAAGATTACAAAACAATTCTAAGTCCTATAGTTAAAGTACGCACCTGTGGGTAAGTTCCGTTATCAATTCCCATATTAATATTATTACCTTCTTCACCCGGTAATCTTCCAATTTCCGGATCAAAACCATTATATTTAGTGAATGTCAATAAATTATATGCGCTTCCAAATATTGAAAAATTAGTTACATGTAATTTGGAACAAACATTTTCACTAAAATTCCAAGTCAGTCTCATTTCTTTCAATCTCATATAAGAACCATCTTTTACCATAAAATCTGATGCTCTGAAATTTCGATTTAAATCATTTTCAAATAGTTCAGGAACTGACGCATTCAGGTTTTGTGGGAAAAAAGACCTTCCTTCTCTTATCAATACACCATCTTCATCTGTTAATTCACCTGCTGCCCAATGTTTTTTCCTAAGATCTTTATATAAATTATTACCTGCAGCAGCATTATTCAGGTAATGATCCATTACATTGAAAACTTTGTTTCCAATTTGTCCCTGAAAAAATATATTCAAATCTAAAGGACCGTAACCAAACGATATTGGAATTCCAAAAACATAGTCAGGCAAAGGAGATCCAAGATATGTTCTGTCTTCAGGCGTAATTTGTCCATCTCCGTTTATATCAACAAATCTGAAGTCACCGGGGCGGGTTGTTTGTTGTGAGCGCCATTTCCCCCAATCATATTGAGCGCTTTCTTCTATCTCTTGCCAGTTATTAAAAATACCGTCTGTTAAATAACCATAAAAACTACCGATTGGTTTTCCAACAGCTGTTTTTGTAGTAAAATCCAGAATGCTAGATTCATTTAAGTAGGCTCCCCAAACAGGTTCATTTCCTGTTCCCAAACTTACAACTTTGTTCTCAATGTAAGAAAGATTAAATCCTACCTGGTATCTGAGTTTATTAATCTTGTTTTTATATTCAAAAGAAGCCTCCCAGCCCCTATTACGTACAGAACCTGCATTAACCATAGGAAAATTGTCATTATTAGTACCAATCCCAACAGAAACTGGTACAGGAACTCTTAACAACATATCGGTTGTCAGTTTGTCAAATACTTCAAATTCAAAGTTTAAACTGTTTCCCAAAAAACCAAGATCTATCCCAATATTGGTGGTTTCAGTCTTTTCCCAACGAATATCAGGATTACCAATTGAAACAGAAGTGATACCGGGTTGAAGAATATGGTTGCCAATTCCATAAGGGTAATTGAATTGAGTGTGTAACAATGTGAATCTTGCCATTTCATCAATTCTATTGTTACCTAATATTCCCCATCCGGCGCGGAGTTTACCGAAAGAAAGCCAATCGATATTTTGCATAAAAGGTTCGGAAGTAAACTTCCAGCCAACTGAAACGGAAGGAAAGTATCCCCATCTGTTTTCTTTTGAAAAAACAGACGAACCGTCTGCACGGAAATTTGCCTGAAATAAATATCTATTTAACAAATTGTAAGTTATCCGTCCCACAAAACCTATAGCAGACCATTCCTTATCAATTCCATAAGTTTTATCTCCCGTATATGCTGCAGACATATACCATAAATAAGGTGCATTTGATGCTGTACCTCTTTTTAATGATTCGTAATAACTTTCTTTGTGACCTTCAATTATTTGACCTGCAAGAAAATTTATATCGTGAACATTATTATTCCACATATATGTCAGCAAATTATTAACTTCCCATTTATTAGCCTGGTGTTGTCGCACTTGAACCGTTGTAAGATCATTCATTCCAAAGTCTTCATCCAATCTGAAGTTTTCATAAAAATTATTTCTAACATAAGGAACTATATAATAGGATGCTTTAAATTGATAGTTCAGAAATTTGAATAACTGTGCATTTAAACTTAAATTCATATCAATGCGGTGCTGCTTTGAATTGTCGTGATTAAGCGCTAACGTTGCAAGAGGATGTCCTCCAGACCAATATCCTCTACCACTATAAGTGAAAGCCATAGGATTTTGATATAAAGCTAATTTTAAAACACTATTTCTCCCTTCGGGAATCATATCTTTGTCTTCAAAAGAATAGGCAAAATTGGCAGTTAATTGCAACCAGTTTGTCAGTTGGTTGTTTAGATTTAAACGTGTGTTGAAACGCTCATATTCAGAAGTATTTACGATTCCCTTTTCTTTATAATAACTTGCTGTAACAATATATTTTGTAATATCATTTCCACCAGATACCGACAAGTTGTATTGCTGTTTGATTCCGAGTTGTGTAATAGCGTCCCACCAGTTAGCAGGCGAATTTTTTCTGATCGTATCAACCTTATAGAATTTGTAGTCGTCATAAACCAAATCTCCGGTTTCATTTATGCTATGATATAATACGCCATTTGCAGAATAATTTCTTAAATTTGTTACATAGTCCCGCATAAGAGCATATTCTTCAATATCCATAACAGGGATTGTTTTCCATGGATTTGAAAATCCTACGTAACTGTCAAATGTGATTCTGGGGGTTCCTTTTTCGCCTGCTTTTGTAGTTATTACAACAATACCATTAGCGGCTCTTGCCCCGTAAATTGAGCTTGATGCAGCATCCTTAAATATTTCAATATTAGCAATTTCGTTTGGGTTAATATGAGATATATCGTTAACAATAAAACCATCTACAACATAAAGAGGGTCTGAGTTATTTATTGTACCCGTTCCCCTGATTTTAATAGTTGTAGAACTTCCCGGAGAGCCTGTATTCTGAATAATAGTTAGTCCGGACGCTTTACCCTGCATCGCCTGCAACGCAGATGATATTGGGACGTTATTAATATCTTTACCGGAAACGGAAGATATTGAACCTGTTATATCGCTTTTTTTCTGAACTCCATAACCGATAACAACTACCTCATCAATTAATTCTGATTTTTCATCTAATAATACAATTAATTCCAGATCACTGCTTAATACCATCTCCTTTTCTTCATAACCCATATAATTGAAAACAAGAGTTGAATTGCTTGATGTTTTTATAGTAAATTTTCCTTCTCTATCGGTAATTGTTCCGTTTAATGTTCCTTTTTCCTTCACTGTAACTCCAATAAGCGATTCTCTACTTTTACTGTCCAACACATATCCTGAAACTGAAACTTGATTTTGACTGAAAGTAACAATTGAAAAAAAAACAGTAAAAAGGAAGACTATAATTCGGGATAGTATATTTTTATTCATTTATTTTGTCTATAAAATAAGGATGCTCCATTGACAGTTAATCTCCAATGAAACATCCTTAATAGATAATAAAATTTATTTAATCACTAATTTTGCCACATATTTACCTTTTACTCCGGTAACAATCACATTATAAATTCCTGTACGCAAAGAACTTACATTTACTGCATTTACATTTTTTGATAATTGAGTTTCAGTTTGTACTAAACGTCCGCTCATATCAATAATTTTCAAGTCAATCACTTTATCTTCAACATAAAAATCGAATTTATCAGTTGCCGGATTAGGATAAAGAACTAAGTTTGATTTGGATTGCATTTTATTTTGGTTAATACCAACTTGAAAATATCTCAAATCTCTATCCATATCTTCTTTATCAACCTCAGGATTGTACCCCGGTTTTCTATATTCATAACAATATAGTATATTTTCCTGTGGTGATGATCCTAATCTACAAAAAAGAAGATTACCATCCAAATTTCTTAAAGTATGAATTCTGTCTCCTTCCGGATTAAAGTTAGTAACTATTACCGGAAAATCTTCTTTATCGTTAATCCTTGTCAATTTTGTGGCAATTTCTATCGGGTCAACACTCTCATTCCACCAGTACAAACTACCGGAAACCACTGTGAGTTCTTTTTGCCATGTGCAAAGTATGCCGGGAGCAAAATCAGATTGCAATAAAACGCTATCTAACTCTGCAGAATAATAAGCAAGTTCTCCTCCAAATTGATTAGTGGCTTCTTCATCTGTACTTTGCCCCCAATAGGTGCAAAACATATAAACTCCGTCAAATTCAACACCTAAGTCAGCCCACGCGGACTCATTCGTAGTTGGATAACTACGTACATCCCAAATTTGATGATTTCCCGGTTCCAAATTAGTGGCAGCTATTTCCCACCCTGTTTCAGGAGTAAATCCTCTAAAAAAAACTCTCCCTTTAAAAGGATATTTACTTGGGTCACTGTGACTACCGCTAAATGGAATACCATTTTCATCAAATCCCGGATTTTGATCATAAATAAGATAAGTTCCCGCTGTAGTACCATCACTCGCCCAAGGAGCATGACCATATTCTAATGACCAACATCCAAAATACAATTTTTGATCAAAAAAATTAACCATGTTATCAACATGAGATGGGACGCCACCTCCATCATCGAATTCTTGAATGTTAAGATTCTTAATAAACCTTGTACCTTCTCTTGTGCCATCAGTTACCCAAAGTTCTTCACCATACCTATAATCCGAATAATCTGCTTTAAAAAAGACTTGACGTCCAACTCTACACCAATAGTTATGATAAGTGTTAGTACTTATTCCTGGCCATCTGGCATCACATTCCATAATCAATTCAGTTCCTTCTTCCGTACCATCGCTTACCCAAAGCCATGACTGCTTTTTAGTTGGATCTCCGGTGAATGTCTCGCTTTCAAAATCCATAGCAGTGAAAACAAACTGATTTGCATTTACTTGTGTAAATCCCCTCGGATTCGAGTCTCCATATTCATGGATGTCTTTTACCATGTATGTTCCAACTTCAGTTCCATCAGAAATCCACAATTCCATACCGTTTTCGCCATCATCGGCGGCAAAAACTACTTTGTCATTAAAGCGAGCCATCCAGTTAATGTCTGAACCTCCGGGACCCGGATTAATGTCTTTAACCATACGTGTTCCTGCGGGTGTTCCATCAGTTACCCACAGTTCTTCACCATTGGTTCCATTATTAGCAGCAAAAAATGCTACATAACCGGCAGTCTCACTACCGGTTACAACTAAATTTTTATACTGCGCTTCTCTTTTGTCGCCAGTAATATTAGCGAACACACCTGTCGGCAAAAGGGATGTTATACCCTCTTGCGCAAAAATCCCTGCTGTAAACACAGAGATCAAAAATAAAAATGTACCTCTTTTCATGTTATAAAAAATTTTAAAATTAAAAAATTATTAAATAAAAACTATTATTTTTAGTATTTTTATTGTCGCAAAGATAAAAATTTTTTAATATTCATTAACAACAAAAATGTATTAAAAAAAGAAACTTTTGTTTTTCTTGTTCATTTATTGGATTGATAGGTTTATTCCGGCACATCATACCTCAATACCCCATTATAAACCGGCTGGCAATCTTCTGAGAAAATTCCAATCTGCGCTGCCGGAAATTCTATTTCTAACTTGCAAATTTCTCTTCCGTCCACTAAAATAAGCATAAAATTGTCTCTTTTAACAAATCTGAAATTAAATGAATCGCTAAATAACTCATTTACTCTGATTTTG
>Ga0123354_10003596_pt1 | contig 21477 bp, 8 predicted proteins | sample TergutLab28metaG_2_FD_97872 | JGI IMG/M metagenome (GOLD analysis project Ga0123354, IMG submission 97872) | Labiotermes labralis P4 segment gut microbial communities from Petit-Saut dam, French Guiana - Lab288 P4 | ecosystem: Host-associated > Arthropoda: Insects > Digestive system > Gut ... | reverse complement strand
TTGTAATGACTTCGTTGATGTATGGTATGCTAAGATCAGTATGCAACGTTTGGTTATTGACGTACCATGGGGCGTTTGTGATGAGTCGCAACGTTTTTGATTGGAAGGCTTGCAATATTTTGGCATTGGACGGTTTGCTGCAGCCCCACAGCAATATATCTTCTGAGCAAGTCTTACCAGGTTTGCAGGCATAAACCTGTGCGGTGCTTCTCAGCGGGTGTTTATTTTCTGCGTGTGAAGTGTGCCTGGCTGGCACTAACAACGCATTTGTATTAATGTTCTGCCTAGAACTCGCTGCATCAGATATACCTGCGATGTTCAAACCAGCTGTCGATAAAAAATATCAGGTGGGAGAACGCACGATTTTGAGTTTCTCATCTTATTCGGGCTTAGAAAATGTCCGCTTCAGGTTTGTGATCTTCAGGTTGCCCATACACAGGTCACACAGAGTGCAACGTGCAGAAATTCCAAAACTTTCAACGGAGAACGACGAAGTTACATTTCGGAGATATCTGGCAGTTTAGGCTTTCCGTATGGATTATGCCGCGGGCTTGTAAGGGACGTGTGGCTCATCCCCGCGAAGTTTGTACCTCGTTGGCTCACTGATGAGCAGGAACAGCGTAAATTCTTGACCGGTAAAATAGAACTCTGTTATTCTACACTCCTCGCATGCCGTTTCGCTTCCATTTTTATTCTTCTTGTTTCAGATAATGAAACTGCAGCTGCGAGGGCCTCACTTCCAGGATGCCTCTGAAACTGAGGAACATTCGCTAATCTCTAGGAATAAGTTCAGTCAAACATAACTAGTTTTATTGCCATTTAAAGTGACGACATGTTTCGATTCACCAGAGTCATCATCATAGGCCATTATTTGAACCATATGCAGGTATATCAGGTGGCCGTGTACATTCTTGGGATCCCAAAAATGTATTACAAAGATAAGAGGCAGTAATATAACTGAGATATGTGTACAACAGTATTACGAATCATATCTGTATGTGTTTAAAAGTTCTCTGGCTGATGATGTGATAAAATAGTACAAGATGGTAAAAAATGGTAAAAAAACAAGAAGCACTAGATCCGTATATAACGTCGATGTAGTCGTGTATACTGCACTATATAACGTAACGTAACATAACTTAACGTAACGCAACGTAACGTAACGTAACACATCGGGATGGCTTAAATTAAAATCGCTGATCTTCTTACACGTAGTTACTAAAATTACGTTCTAGCTGCTCTTCCAGCAGTGTCTCAAGAACTGTACCCATTGCATAAAACTCGGAAGAGTACGACTTTGAAAAAAAAACCAGTAACAAACGAAAGCGAATTTTTAGTTATGGCCCAGACTGCGAATTTATGAGCGCACCCTCATATTTACCCGTGTAAAATGGACAAAATGTAGTCTGCATTATAAATTTTCTTTTTCCTCAGTTGTAAGGCAAATGCCAGGGTAAAACCCGCAAAGATGGGGCACGGCCCACACTCTTCCAAAATTTTTTTTCGTTGTTCCATGTATTGTTTGTTTTGTGTCGTTCTGTGTATTGTTTGTGTGTAAATGTGTACTGTACTGCTGCCACCGGGTGGCTATCCAATTGCAGTTAAAATATATCATATATATCATATCATATATAATCATATGTCATATCATATCATATATCGTACCATATATCATATTATATATCATATCATATAATCATATACATTATCACATATATCATATCATATCATATATATCAAATACTAACAAATTCGCGAAATACGTACAAGGCCTCCGAAATGTGCAGCGTTTCGTCGCTCTTTGTTAAGTGACCTTGAAACCTTCAACCGTACGGGGAAAAAACCTGCCCTTTTTGTAATTCGTTTGTTCCAAACATGTTTTAGCAAGATATGATCCTGACATGCGCAGTAAGATAGGTTTCAGTAAGAAATGTTCTTTACTGTTCTGTATTTTTTGTTATAGAAATTGGTCAACATAGTTTAGACTCCTCAATATCATAGAAGTCAGTTGAGCTTTTCTCAAGGTGTTTCATGCGCACATTCGGACGAAGCGGTTGTAATATTTGTCATTCTTGAGCAAGAACACGCCTAAAAATTAAAAAAATGAACCTAAAGCGAGAAGCAGACGGTGAAGCAGAAAACAAGATTGAAAGCCACGTAAGAATAAACCTTTTCTGTAGCATCAGATGTTACGTCAGCAGCGAAGTCCGACTCGACTTCCCAGCTAGAGGTGCTAATTAACACTCGTCTGTCTAAGCACCTCACTCCGCTTACGAGCGACGATCGACATAAGATTTACGGTCGCTGCAGATAGCGTCACGAATGTTTCATTGCCCAGCACGGTGTGTTGCTATAGTAAGCACTAACCGCTTGCTAACGAGGCGTGGCTGCTGCTTCCCCTTCCCCCCCCCCCCTACCATATCTTTTAATAGCCAATTTATCTGGGGAATGGTTTCAGCTTGCTCCAGCTATTGCTTGTTCCAACACTGGGAGCTCCTACCATTAATCTTTTTCAACATCAACCATTTAAATTGTTTTGTATCAAAAGAATCAAGTATCAATATTAATGACCTGGTCTGTCTTGTCAATGTCTTCTCATTTCCCACAAGAACAATTCTGACACCAAACGTAAAAGAACAAAGAGCATTCAGAATAGTTTGTAGCAATTTTAATTTTAATTACAAATTATTTCCTTCCCTTAAAACATATAAGTGGTATTGCAAATTGCTGTGCTTCAAGGGCCTTTCGTTTTATGTAATTGGGTTTGGTCGAAATGTAATTGGAGGAATTTCTCCTACACTTGGTAGTCTCCTGCACATCTGTTGGTACTTACGAAAGGGCGCCGTTTTCTTATTACATTCTGGATAAGCCCGAGGGTTATTGCTTACTTCAAAGAAAGTTCTTGCTGTTGAATATCTTTGTTCAGAATTTTGTTTTCGTCCACTTCTTTCGGTTTAAGAAATTACGAATAAGCGCCTTTGGCGGCTCATAAAATAGCGGTATGCACGTGTTGTATGGAAGAGTCTGGTCTGAACAATTTCGCGTTCATTCCATGAACTTGACCTTAATGCGCAGAGAAAGTAACCGAGTAGCTGTAACAACTTTCCGCCTGTCAATGCTACAAAGAAAAAAAACTTAATTTCTGATTAAATTCTTCATAAATGATCGCTCATAATAGTTTACATGTGGTCAGTGAATTTTAATTCTTTGAAAAGCGAGTTTCATGTAAGAGGTATTTTTTTTAAATTGATCTACTTCACAGAAAATGTTGACATCCTTCGCTGAAAATATCAAGAGGTTAATGTTCTGTAACGAAGTAAAAGCTGTTTATTTTGGGATGATACAGAACGCATAAATATATTCTGTGAAAAAAATGAAGAGATTTTGTTGTCACACTGTGACCCTGCAGTGCTGACAAACTCATTAGAGCAGATTCCGTGAAATTCCGAGTGGTAGCCGGAAAAATTGCAACTGCTAATTCTCCTTAGCTGCAGTTTTGTTACCGACTGTTTTTACAGACCAATAAGCAGTCTGAATACCACCTGCATGTAATCTGCATGGTACCTGGAAGAAGCCGAACATACAGACGCACACGTTATTTCAGGCTTCAGCCGCGAAGCAAATGAGAACTGCGCTCTGCTTGGTTATTACGCAGCGAGTACAGCTGATTTCTTATCGACAAGTTCCCGAAACGTCCTTAAGAAATTAACACTATTGGCTGCGTAATAACCCAGAGGAGCGAAGTTCTCATACAAAGGCATGCTTCGACGGCCAACTGTTCGCCCACACAGCAGCAGTACTCTACCCCATCTGTGTTGTGCTTTGGCCTTGAGAAAGAACTCGGTGCGGTCCATGGCCACGCGGTCAGAACACGGCAGCAGCACAGCCCTGTGTGTATGAATCAAACGCGGTCGCACTTTGTAATTCCAATGGTACACGACAAGACAAGGTCGGGGCAGAGCAGGGCCACAGTCCTGTACGTACGTGTGAATTAGCCTTAAGAGATACGTACACAGGCAACTATAACTTATGGGGCGTTATTCCGTTAGAGGCTAAATTTACCTGCTGAAGTACGTCAAATTATCTTAGATATGCCTTTAGAAGCAGTGGTGTTCCTTGGATTTTTATGACGTCCGGAGCGAGCAGTCGCAATGGCCGGCACTGACAGAAATTATAATCTTTAAAAAATTACAGTTTTTGTTGAAGTTACTTTTATTTATCTGAATAATTTTAATTAATTTGATTGAAGAAAATCATCCATTTCAAATACTTATTTTGCTGCTAATTTTTCCTCCCCTTGACTTCAGCTGTTCGGGGCAGCCGCACCACTTGCCCCCCCCCCCTAACTACAATTCAGAAGTCAGTTTACTAAAAAATGATCTTACTAAGTACACATGACCTCTAAAACACGTAGGGTTGAAATAAATCAGTGTGGTTTAACAGCCGGTAAACAGTAATAATTTCTTCAACGCGGAAGTAAGAGGCACAAATGCTCGTATACTGTAAGCTAATACATTTAATACCTTGTCAGGTGGGTCATGCAACGTATGCTTGTACTTATGACAACGTACTGACAGATTATCATTAGAAAAAAGAGAGATGTAAATTGTAGCATTACATTTTTGTCGTTCAGTTGCAACTTGGCTCTTCAAAGCTTGGCACGCTTACCACTTCTCGTAAGCCAACCATTGTTTACTGGTACCCGGTATTAATTAAAAAAAATCTAAATCTTAGTCTATAAGGGTGAGCTAACCTGCTAAATCGCTGTCAGTATTATGTAACCCATTGTCGCTGTCAGCTAGTATTTAAAGGTGCAGTGTCTTGTTTAAATACACAAAAATGTATCGGCGTTACTTTGAAACCGTTAAATTTGATTCAGTGTTGAGCAGATGATACGTAAAGTTGGAGACCCCATGGATTATAAGTTGTAATTTCGCACTCAATAATCCATTGAGGATGAATGATTATTATTAAAAATTGCACACTATTCAGAGTTATAAGAATAAAAGGCGTGGGTTTGGCACCCTATGTAAACAAACATGGCGGTGGGCCAATGACCTCTACCGCAAGTGACGTCACATCCTCCGTGATTGATCTAATTAACAGGCAAATTAAGTTGATTTGCCTAATTTGCATATTAATTAGATCAATAAACCGTATTTTACACAGTAATTAGATTACATGTGACGTCACTTCCGTTAAAGGTCGTTGACCTCGCCGCCATGTTTGTTTAGATAGGATGCCAAACCCACACCCTTTCTGCTGTCATATTGTGGTATAATGGTATATGTGAATATGACTGTAAGCTCAACTTATTTTACATGAGATGATGACCTTGTATGAAGTGTGTTAGTTAACGACGCTCTCTATTTTCAAGACCTTACAGCTACAGTGATAGGTACATGAGTATGGGGCATTGGTGGAATAATGGTGACAGGGGAAAAAGAAGCACTTGCAGAAAACCCGTACCGGTCTCAAGTTTTCCAGCGCAAATTTCTCGTAGACTGGCCTGTTATGGAATCCTGCTATCCACGGTGACAGGCTGGGTAATACCCAGAACCATGGCATTACCCTTGACCCTTATTCATTAATGGAACATTGCATTCACAGGCTGTGATTGAAAACATTTTAATAAGTTTCAGAAAAAATATACAGCGCTTTTTTGGATCAAATTCGGTGTACCAAAAATTAATTATTATGAAAGGTTTAATCTTCCCTTTGCAAGAACCCACAACAGTCACCCATCACAGCTATAACTCTGCAACGTTCCTCATTGACATCGTTCCATTGTACATACATACTGGTGGGACCATTCACATTTTTCATCATTTATGCTACAAAAGTTGACAGGAAAAATTCATATGTGACACTAAAATGTAAATTGGAGTCACAGACTACAACTGCACTGCTTTTTGCTACGCAACATTTGCCCTTCCATTTGTTTGTACGTATCTTTTCTGTTTACAACAAGCACATGAAGTAACGATTTCATTGGATTTCCGAGCGGCGTATGAAGGAGAATTTTGTTTAAAAATATTACACAATATTATTTTTCCAAACACCAAAAATACCTACTGTCAAGCAGTTTGTTGTAAATTGTAAACATTTTTTTTTGCACCGTGTGCTTTTCTACATATACTTTTTTAAAATCTGTCTTAGTACGAATAACTTTTATCATTTTTGTGCACATTATTTCTGCATGCTTCCACGTGACTCATCTCCAGGCGGTCGCGAATCGTCTACAAGTGTGGACGCAGTAAAGATTTTGCAACGTAAACATTACAGATATAAGAGTTTACATTTTTAAAATATACAAATGCCGTTTTGTAGAAATGTATACTTGAAATGTAAAGAGAAACTGAGTGGTGCAGTATTCCATTTTAATGTTTCAAAATATCATAAATTTGGCATTTTTCCTGTATTAATTTCGAATATTTTTAATTCAAGTATTTCAAACCATTTTCATATTTGTTAAATCCTCAACAGAATCCTCAAAACACGCACTGCTAAGCGCGGCAGACGAAGACGTACGACTTAGCCGTTACTTATCCAACCAAAAACATTGTTTCATCCTGCAAAGTCTATCGCTGATGAGATTTAGGCCCTCAGAAGACAAACATTGACGTAAATTATACAGACTCAGATCGTACCGCGCAGTAAACAAATTCTGTGACGATTATAAACTTTCAACCAGTTAATTCTGTACAGAGAACTGATCGAAGTTTTCCTCAGAACCGTAAAAATCACAGAAACAACTGTGTGGACAGAATATTGAATTTTGATTACTAAGTCTGCTCCCACGTAAAGCAACCCCGACCCCTGAAGGGCTAAGAAGATCGTTGTGTTCTTTCGGTTCGAATATTCCAAAGAACAGGAATCAATAATACTTGGTAAACACACCCTGAAATCCGAGCAGTGGCGCTATGACCTTTATATAACTGCTCAACTAGGCACCATGTTCCTGAAATCTTAATAGTCTGTAGGCCTAATAGGTATGCGTAGGCTGAATTAAAAGGCACGTTTATTACAGCTTCGGTTCAGACTTACAGTCGTGTCTACTTTTTGCAGTGACACTTTCATTCAGAAGGTTATAATGAACTTCCCGGTATTGGCTCTTGGCTATGTAATGCCATAATAAATTTATGGCCGTATGAAGTAAGTGTTATATACATTTGACACTTCACTAAATCCCTGTGGAAGTCGTAAAACTAAACCTTAAGTTCAGAGGTGCAATAATTTGTAGCAGCGGATGGAGTGTAATTGACTTTGTGAGTTAAGCTGCAGTAACTTTCGGGAAACAAATGATGTAGGAAACTGGGGGTCCCGTGATTGGTTTGTTCAGACGATGGCTGCTAAGTTTCAACACATTTATTTTGGGCGTTTAAGTTCTGAGCTGTGAGGTTTATTGAGAAGTCCGAAGAGAGTGTTCTGATGGATTGCCAAATGAAAAGTTAGAGAGAGGGAGAGAGACGGAGGGAAAGAGGGAGGCAGAGAACAGATAGTTTAAATTTTATATGTATATGTATGTATATAGTTTAAATTATATTTACGAATGGATATAGGCATATGTGTGTATAAGAGGAAGATAAATGAATGGACAAACAAGTAGATTAGATATTCATGTATGGACGAAATGCTGGACACTTATAATGGTTCAGATTGTAAGAGAAACTCGAACCATACTTCAGTTTAAAAGCCTAAAGTTAGAGGAAAATTTGGAGGTGATGGGTTTATTATAATAAATAATAATTTTTTATTCTTCTTAAGAAATATTTTAAGAATTTTTATTATTCTTAAAATATTTCTTAAGCATATAATGTATAATTGTGCATTAAGTTGGTCATTTACCCAGAGTCGTACCAGAATGCACAGTCAGCAAAGCATAAAGTGTGAGGATATTTACTGGATTCAGTTGATCGACTAATACAAAAATGGTTGTGAAAAAATAAGTGTGTTTTGATGTGGGTTAAATATAACTTATTGATAATATGATTTAGTGTCAATTCTCTCTAATAGGACAACATATATTGGGGTCATAAATGGTAGGGATTTGTTTAATTATTTTACCAACTGCAGTTCTTACGGACGAATCCGCGTCATTAAATTGATTACACAAGTACAGGTGGATAGGTTGTTATATGAAAAGAGAAGCATTCAAGTAGACAAACATAAAAAATGTAGCTGTATTTCATGTTACTGTATTGCAGCAAATATTTGCGGACATCAGTTTGTAACTTATTTTTCTGCTGCTTCCATTATTGGTGTTAACGATGGAGTCAAGCAGGTTTTTGTATAACATCGGTATATTTGTACCAGACTTCACGGTGTCACATCCCAGACTACAATAACCTTGATAGTCACTGCCAGGAAGAACTTAGGTCTCGTGGAGATTATTATTCTTTATCGTAACGCCTTGCCGAAACCAGGTAGATTTTGGTACCATGAAGACGGAGGCAGCTGGTTCTGCGGAAATGTTGTTAAGTTCTTATTAGGCTGCAAAACTTCACAATCAAGAACACAATAAACTTGACAGTCTCGACGAAGAAAACTCCGAATGGCGCATAGCCTAATGCATATTGTTGTGATTTCACTGTTTTTTTTTTACCCCGTGGTTCTGTGGTCAGATTTACATTCGTATAATTATAACAGTGCCCTGTAAGGTGATAGTAATGACGTAGGCGAGGCTGTAAAGGGAAGAAAACTATACTGCACACACTCAAACCTACAGGCTGCCCCAAATACTGTGTACATATCCATCTCTCTATTTCGTACGAAAGTTCTACAAACAGCAGATGACAAAATGTTTTAACGATTGTTGTACACAACTGTGCGCTCCTTGATAGTGGGCTAGTGAGGCCCGAAACATGTACGAGTTTGCGTATTAAAACATTCTAGTAATTTTAATTAATTCTGTGCATTTTGTTGGTTGACAGTGTAACAATTTTATGCTGAATTATTTTTCATTCATTTTAAATCCTTTACCTCAAACCTGAAGGTAACACAAATATATTGAGAGTAAATATATGTATTGCCTAATCTTATGCGTATTGGACCGTGCATCTTCTTGATATTTGAATAAAGGTAGACCAACTTGATGACACTTGCTTTATTATGTCAATTTACTGCTCAAAGTGTTTCGGATGTTAATACATCCATCTTCAGGAGCTTGCGACTACTTGGTGCGTTATTGTGTAGTCTGTATTGTGCTGTAATGATAGAGGTTTATGTGTTAATTTATTTATCTAGTGGTAATTGTTATACCTATATTATACAATTATGTATTGCCTATTTGTAAAGTGAAGAAAATTGATTTCACTAGGAGTATTAGATTTAAAATATTATATTTCAACTGCGTGCAGCAGGCTTAGCTTCGTCGACATACGTGGACATGACGGAAACTAGGCTTCGAGCTACGCGACGAAAGAACCTGAGCTCAATTCCCAGCACAAGCATGGAAATTTTAATTACTACAGAATCCAAATTGGACTATGTGCCTAATCAGATTCCAATGTAGTGAATGGCGGGGTCACTTTCCCTGGGGGTTTGGGGAGGAGAAGACACTGAAGCGACCCTTTTCGTTCAGCTGACCACTTGCTCCATCTAGAGTAGATCATTGGGTTGTATGAAGCTATTCCTCCGCTCCCCTTATGCTGTAACTTCGTCTGTAAACCTGAAAATGTTATCACCGGCCCAGTTTTACATTACCTTCACCGAGGTTAATAATTCGCGGAGCTAAACCTCCACAGCCCATAAATATTTATGGAGTAATGCTACATATATATTTGTCTATTTATTAATTTTTACGTTCGTTCGTTCATTCATTCATTCATTCATTCACAGGTACAACTTCACCTTTATATTCAGTACAATTCATCGGCTGCAGAGGTACGTTTCATAAGACGTAGCTGATGGTAATGAAGTCTGTAAAGAGCCTAGCCACCCTTTCTGTTCCTGTCTGTAGGCCTTTGTCGGTTTTCTCGCGACCTTTGGCAGTTTCTCATTTGCTCCAAAGACCGTAATATCCGGCATATTTTAAGTTGAATGCTTTGTAGTCCCGAATGAAATACTTCTCGTTCTTGCAATGGCAGAACTGAAACAGTTGAAAATATGTAACTGTATCATGAGAAAAATGAAAAATTTTCGGTGTAGTTCTGGGCTTGTGTTCGGGAAGGCCAGTTTCGAAGGATTTCGAACTTTGACCCAGAAACGTCTGGCGAATTTCGTAATACTAGACGCACCTGAACTTTGCTTCACGGAGTTAATAATAATAGTAACATTTTTAATGTACATAAAACTTCGCCCACAAACGAAGCGTCGAACCTTATAAACAAGGACGCACAAGGAAATCCTTAATCAGTATAAGAAAAGCATCTACAATCGCCCACAAAATACATCTGGCAAAGAAGTACTCCAGGTACATAAGGGGTTTAAAAATCTAGTTAACAACTTTTACATAAACAAAAGTTAAACACTACACACCGGAACATATGATGACACACATTTCCAGTGCTACTTATAACTTTTTTGACTTGTGAAATTTGTGAGATCTCACAAATTTTGTGTGTGTATATATATATACGTATATGAATCTTATTTTGAGTTTAAATATGACGTATTCAGGAAGGTCAGTAATGACCGAAACATGTAGCATTTGTTGAAGGGACTAATTAAATTTGTTGTGGCTGACGGTATACGTTTGTCAGTTCTCATTTAATTACTTATTCAGTCAGTTATTTAGTCGGATACCGTTGCGATTTTCGTTTGTGTTTTCTGACAGCACGTGTAGGTTGTGTAATAATTAAACAAATTGATATAAATTGCCAATAGTGAACTAGTTGAAGTTTCAAGGAAAATAATGGACAATAAAATCTTTTGAGATATAAATTTGTCTGCACATCAACAATATTTTGAATTTCAGCTTTCCGTAACGTTTGTTTACCTTCTTGTCTGAAGGTACTGAAAACTCAGGTCTTTTGTGCCTTCATATGGGCCAATGCTTGGCTGTCCTGTAGAACGTAATGAACTATAAAGATCGATAAAATATCGGGTATTTTTGAACAGCTGAGTAGCTTATCAGCCTCGCAAGCACGTCTTTGTTACAAAGAGGTGGAGTAACTGTTTCAGATAAATAGAGGAACATTAAAATGGATTTCTAAAAGATCTAGGATATTATAAATGTTGAATTTTACTGAATCAGAATGGGGTTCGATGATGGATTCTTGTCGATACAGTAACAACTACCAGTCTGTATAGCAGATGACTAATTTTTATCAGTTAAACAACTGTCATTTACCCAAGATGGACCCCCCTTCACGGAGTTAGTTGGAGTTGTAGACGTTACACATCAGTGAACGGACTGATATAATCATGAATAGATTAGGATTTAGAAACTGGCACTCTTCGACTGTTGGGAGGTCCGTATCTTCATCGTAATTACTCTGAACTGGTACTTAATCATGCGGGCTTTGGAGCGTTTTTGCTGTGAGCAGACTGTAGACTTGCTTTATGAATGGTATACACGGGTCCACCGAGAATTTCCACCCCACACCGTCTAATGGACATTTACATCTACGATGCACTTTTTATGTCTTGTAGAGTAAACAGCTCGGCTTGCTAAGCTGTACATTGAATCAGCCCTTAACATCAACGCATCATGATATCAAAGACTTGCAACCCAATCTAATATGGCGAATGTTGGTTAATGATATATCATTAGCTTAACACAGTAACGGAAGATATGAGAAATTTTTTGACGTTTCTAAAATCAGACGAGCGTTAATTCGACGTGTAAAATTCGTTTTTTTCTGGGTTAGTTAATAATGCTGATAAAACAAGACTTTTCGGAAAACAGCTATCCCAAACACTGGATATTATTTCTACATTTTTACTTCGTAAAGAAATTTAATAAATATTTCAAATGTACTTAATTCACTATCAAATACAGTACACAAAAACAAACACTATAATTTATCATTTATTTTACTTCCGGTCACATACTAATTATCATCAGGTAGAAAAATACAGGTACAGAAGAAAAGGGGCGGTAGACGAGGCCTCGCCTCTATAATCAATGTGCTAAAAGCACGTTAGATATTATTCCCAAAAGGAAATATAGAAGGGAAGAGTAAAACATGAATGCCATTAAAATGTTCCGTAAAATTTGTACTAAGTCCATAATGTTATAAAATAAGTTGCAGATGTTTCTATGTATTATGCCCCTATTTTAAGTATATGAACGCACAGTTGGTACTGATGAAGCAACCTCGATTATCCGGATAATCGAGGTTGCCCAAATTTATTTACTTCCATTGTTTCACACTGTCATACCTCCACAAGAGATTACTGCACATTAAGTTTATTCTCGCACAAATATAGATTCGACTTGCTGCATTGCTTTTAGCGTTTCGTGTAAATGAAGCCGATGTATAGCAAATCCAAGTATTCCCTGTGTTGTCACGGCTTTTACAAGCAGGGAATGAACGAGAGAGAGAAAAAAGCAGAGACAGTACATATGTCCAGAATCGAATACTAATATTCTGCTTATTTCCAAACATATAACGGTAGCCTAAATAATTGTGGAATATAAGACGCCCAAAAAACATCAATTTAAATGAAAATAACATGGCATTTTTTATTTTGGATATAACAAATTTTATCTGTAGGTTTATGAGCAAGAAATTTAAACTTACTAAATAATAATAATATTATTATTATTACTAAAGCAAAAAAAAAAAAAAGAAATTTTCTGTCCACTCCATGAAGGCATGAGGGTGACGTAGATGTATAGCTCCATTCCTTCTTTACCTATACTCTAGTTGGAGGCATAAAGGTGTCCTAGAGGTAGAACTTCACTCATGCTTTACGTCTACTCTAGAAGGAGGTCCCTTTGCAGCCGGGAAAGAAGAGCAGTACCCATTTATTAGGAGAATGGGTGGACCTTGGAGGCGGTCTGAAAGTATTTAGAAGATAGAAGAGTCGCTTCCCTTGCCGGCATTCAAATCTCATACCCTCCTACCCAGACTCTAGTCACTATACTGACTACTGTAATCCTGCTTTCTCAACATTGACAGTGTTTTAATATCACTGCTCACAAAGGAAATTGGCTGGCGGGAGCTGGTTCGAATATCGGTCGGAATACTGATTATCCTGTCCGAAGCCTGTGTTGAATTTTGTGTCACTCCAGGAGAACGCCGGTATTGTACTTCAGATTAAGCTAAGAACTTTTTTTTTTAAATTCTGAACAACTGATGATATATTGGGATGCAACGTAATTACATTTACAGACAGTGTCGTTTGTCAACCATGGCTACGTACGGATTGCCTAGGACGGGGCCGAAGGTGTCGCGGTCTTTAGTTTACCCACTCCAAGATCAGTTCTTCCGGTATGAGAGGTGTTTAATTGGAAGCAGTTGCTCAATTTAGCGTTTTCGTTATTGTATAACTTTCGCTAAATGCGAATTATATACGTATACTTTCCGTAGAGTTGATAGAGATAATGTATTTAGTGTCATCGATTGCCGGTTCTTCGAAAGAGGGTATGCTATATCCACGGACGCTTTGAATTCTTGGGGTTGTTTGAGCACGCTGCGTTTTGGCGGCTTATCAGTGAACAGGGTGTTTGAATGAGGCTCAGCTACTCCTATTGGGACAGTAGTCATTAGACACAGAATAAATAGATTATGCTCTTTGTTTCAGAATCTCTGCTTCTCAATTTTGATAGTTCAATGAATGAAATGCTTTAACGTCTAGCTCATCACGTTAAATGCCTAATTGGTTTTGCCTCGTTCAGTGTGCTGCAGTTAAAACATATTCACAACATTATTTCACTTGCCAAAGTGCTTGTGCTTCAAAAATTAACTGCTTTATATAAACGAAATTGGCTCTTATGCATCAGTCCATTAATAATTATTGGAAAGTGGTGGTAAAGCTCGAGGCCTAATTTGATTGAATAGTGTGTTGGGAAGGGGGGGGGGGGAAGCGGAGGCGCTGATGGTTGAGGCATGTTTTTGAAAAATGCGGAGCAAAGAAAACTTGTTCCTTGGCCTCCCCACCTCCATATTAGCGTGAGCTTTGTCTCATGGCACCGCCTGCGTATATGGTGGAGGTGCCACTGTCTCTAGCTGCGGGTGCCACACCTGCAGGATATCTCATACTCCGTAAAAGACCATCTGAAATCACATCTTTACAGAAGATATGTGCATTGTGAACTTCCAGACCAATTGTCGAGACTGCAATACCGATTGAAGCATACACATCCCTCTTTACCCTTTGTTGCTGTTATATTATAGTCGTCTTCTTAAATATTATGACCCGTACATTTTCATGAGGGGGTACGCGATAGCGCAGTTGGTTGAGGCACTGCGCTACAAACCGGAAGGTCAAGGGCTCGATTCCCGAGGGTGTCATTGAAATTTTTCAATTACATAATCTTTCCGGCCTCACTATGGCCCTGGGGTTGACTCAGCCTCTAACAGAAATGAGTACCAGGAATATTTCCTGCGGGTAAAGGCGGCTGGTGGGTAGGGCTGACAGCCTTACCACTTTCACGTGCCGATTGTCATGAAATCTGGGAGCCTCAAATTCCTGGAACCCTCAGGGCCTGTCCAGGTCTGTAATGGGATTGCTTTACCTTTTATATTTTCGTGAATGGCATAGTTAATCGTGAACCGTAAACATATATATGTGTGTGTGTGTGTGCGCGCGCGCACACACACACACATATAGAGTCCTGTGTAGGTATTTATTTTGCAGCTTGAATAAGCTGGTAAAGGTAAAGTGATCCCGTTACAGGCCCGGTGTGGCCCAAAGGGTGGGTAGAGGTATATTTCTACTCTTCCATTACTGCGGCATTAGAAGGGCTGAATACGTTGGACGTGTTAAAATTAAGTATTCCAAAAGTTTGAATTTGATCGAGATTGTGTAAGTTGTTTTAAAACTATAAGAGTTTATTTCTTATATATAAACATATATATTATATTTAAATTAAATGCAGTATATTCTAATGAAGGGCTCTGTAAAACTGACGTACCTGCTGATTTTCCTCAGTTCCAATACAAAAAGTCGTATAATACCGCAAACTAGGCCAAAGTAACATTACTTCACAGGCCCTTCGTTTCATTTCCGCTGTTACGTCCGGGCGTTACTTTAAATATTCTTTTAGTGAAGTTAAACATTAAAAAATTCTGCATTCTGCCTACACGGTGTATTTATGTGTTTTATGTGAAACTCAGAACAAACAGCGGTTATTTCCCCATAAAACATTAACTTGACTGGTTTTTGTAACCGAGTTGGAATGGTTTTCCTATGAGGCACGGGCTTAATTCATAAATATAAACCGTTGTTACTCTTTACTTCGAGTAGCCGCCATCTTCGTCATCGAAGCCGCTGTTAAGAGCAGGAAAAACGAGTGCAGTTTCGCGACCTTTCAATGAAAATAATGATTTTTTGGCAATCTAAGAACATCGAGAAAGAATACGACTTGTATTGTGTTTCGTGTTCTAGGGGCTATTCATCATAATATGTTATGTTACACAGTCTAAGGTACGAAGAACGCCGTTAAATAAATCACAAATATAGGAATACAAAGTCCACGAACTTACCATGAAGGAAATGGATGTATGCCATGAAATGTTAAGATGTTTGCGACGTGTTGTATTGCACTATTGAGCGCAACTATGGTGGAAGGGTCGAGAATTGACACGAAACTAAAATAATGTTACTGCCAATGAAAGTTGTGACATTTTGTAAGTTTACATACGCTTGTGCATTTATTTGCATCTCTCATGACAAAACTGTGTAATTAGGTCTATGGGAGCTAAATAGGTTTACGGTGGAAATACCACAGTATGAAGTTTGTCTGAGTAACAACATATCCAATTATATCTTTCATTTCTGCATCATTATAACAACAATGGCGGGTTAATTTCGTTAACGTTCTGTGATGTGAAGCGTGATGAAAGTGCCAGACACGTGTTCTAGGGTCTTGGGCCTCATTTATGTCTGAATTTAAGCCAGGATGTAGTCTGCAGCAAAAATGTCGGCGAAATAAAATAAAATTTCTATTAGAAACGTAAGATACAATGCTGCATTGAAGCATAGAGATATGCAGGACATAGTACAGATATACATATATATATATATATATATACACACACACACACACACACACACACACACACACACAACGCAGGACACCGGTTTCCCACACACGGTACCTATGTACAACAGAGGATACAGATGTAGATACAGGACACACATGTGCAACACTGTACGTACATTTACAACCAAACATGCAGGTACACCACCGAGGATACGGAAGCGCAACACCAGATACAGAACTAAAACAGGTTATACATTTACATACGTACAGTAGAGGATTCGGTTGTGCAGCTGGCTATGCAGACCTGCAGCACAGTGTACAGTTGTACAACACAGCTTACTGATATACAGAGATTTCAGTACACACTAAACGAAGTGCCGCAGGGCGGACTTGTCGATATCTATGCAGCAATTGACGTCGTCCGCTGTGTCACGCAGAGTCCCTTGTTAGAAATGCACTCATGGGACGGCATTGCAAAAGGGGTGGCGTTATCGGTCGCTATGCAGCAGTGTGGCTAGGGGCGGGTTTGTGAATTCTATGTACTGGTTGCACTGTAAGCCGTACAATCTCTACAAGACTGCACGGAGCTCTGGAGCACAGCATAAATGTGTATATCAGAGAATAGCAATGTACAGCAGAGTACAGAGGTCTTCAATTACAATAACTTTTAGGTTTGAAGAAGTAGTTATGCCGGTATATCAGTTACCATATGGCTTATATCCCGGTCGCTGCCACTGAATTCGAAAATAGATCCATCAAAAATGTCTATAATATAACAATCAGTCAACGGAAGGGGGGATTAGAGCCAGTTATTGAAAGGCCGGATATGACGTATTTCAAATAACAATCAAAGTCTATCATTCCTGCTTTCCTGTGTTACCATTCGATCCTCTGCCACATCAATGAATATCCGACGTAAGTTTTCCTGAGCCTTTGCAAGCATACGCCGGGATAATAAACGGAATTGTAATATGTTCGAAATGTATTATTTAAAATTTTTATCTACTCTCAAGAATTTTATCAGTTTCAGAACTTTTAAAGCAAAAAACTACCGCCAAGTTTACTGTCTTCTGGTGTGTGACGCCGTGCAGTCTGATAGAGCTCACTGATATTTCGAAAGAATTAGGGAAATCTGCTGCTTCCATCGTCAGGGTGAAAACTATTTACCAGAATGTACGATGCCACGTCCCACAAGCATGTGTTCTTCATGGTCACTGCCTTGCAAATCTCAAATCTTTCATAATTTGTGGAATTTATAAAAAAAATTAAGTACACCTTGGAGCCATTCCTTCGTGAATATCTAATAATTGCGTAGTAAGAACTTACCTTCAGCACGAAATTTGAGGTTGTGGCTGTATTAAGATCTGTGTCTTTGACTGTCTGTAGCCAAGGACTTTGTTCGATAGGTACCAGCATTTTGGAACAGCTTCCAGCCCCCATCCTTAGGGCAATAGAGTAGGCTTCAACCTTGAAGATAGTGGCACCATGTCACTGCTAGATTTTGTTATTTTTCTGCTTCACATCCCAGAAGAATATAATATTGTTACTTTTTCACAAGAGCCCGCCACTGCTCGGTGTCTATCGGCAGTTCAATTCATTCTACAAAACATGATCTCTGTAGCTGAAATAAATTTTCAAAATTTTCTCTACTCTTCGAATTTTCTGGCTATACACTTACTTGGCCTTCCTTTCGTATGTTCTTGGGGCCCACCACTTATCCTCGTTGATGTAATCATATGAGTAGCGCTTTTGTTATTGTAGATCATCCTTGTGTATTTTCTGTATTCTGTGTGACTTTAAGGGGTGCGTCTTGGCACAGCTGGTGAGGCACTGCGCTTCAAACCGGAAGGTCGCGGTTTCGATTCCCCAAAAGGTGAATTTTTTATGGACTTAATCCTCCGGGCCGCATTATGGCCCGGGGGTCGACTCGGCCTCTGTCAGAAATGAGTACCACGCATTTAAGATTACAAGATGCAATTTCCCCGCGGTGAAAACCTAATATTTTGGCATTGTGAAAAAGTTCCTTCGGTTTACACTGCAAGTCTTAGCTCACAACCGTTGTATGCCGCTCATTTGGAAAATACTCTTTAAATTTCAGTTCATCATCGGCTATGTTCGAGGAATAATTCTGAGAACTTATATGTGTAAAGTATCCGCGTTCTTAAAGATTCTATAACATTTTCTTTCAATCCCTTGTTAATGGCATCCCTCAATCCACACTCCTAGTGTGATTTCCTGTAGGCCAACACTCCGTAGATCACGACTTATATTGCACGTACGTAGAATCAAAATGTGCATATTGTACAGTGTTTCAGTGTTACGTTTGTTCGCAAAGACACCAGTTAACTTTTGATTATTTATTTCACTTAGGGAGCAAAATGTATGCAAATTTCTGAATAATAGAAACGCAACTCTCGAGAAAGATTAATACACTTTAATTGAGAAAGCTCATAATTTTTTTTTTAAAAAATACAGTTTTATTTAATATAGTGGTTTGAAATGCAGACGAAAAGTGTAGAAGCACAAGGAGGATGGGGCCCATCCCTGGTGGCCCTGCGGTCTAAGGCGTAGGTTTTCAATCGTTCGATTACTGGGATTTCGGTTTCGAATCTCGCTGACGGCGTGGATGTTTGTCTTGTGTTGGTTCTGTGTTGTGCATGTAGTGGCCGCTGCCACGAGCTGATCGTTCTTTGAGAGCAATACTATACTGTGTGTGTGTATGTTGTGTGCGTGCGTGCGTGCGTGTGATCTACACACGTGAAGCATGATACATTCTGGCCTCGAATTGGGCTTTTGCGGCATAGAGGAAAAATCAGTAATATGGTATCTGTACAGATATTCGTGAGATAAAGAGTTTAGTTACCATAATTTATGTTGTGTGGGATTACTGGCTTTACTGGTTTTAGTGGCCTGAAATTTTAAACTTTTGCCTTCAATGCATTTGTAAGTTTTAAGGAAGTCTGAAAATAGATTATAATTTTTCTTTTAAAAACATCAGAGTTTTAGATTTTTATGAGGGAGACTCAAATTTGTTTACCTTGCTATAGAGATTGTACTTTTAAATTATTTACGTTATTTCGTGCTGTAATTTACCAGCGGGATGGCCGGTCACTGCCTTGTTTTGTTTCCCTGTAATAAATTTAGCGTCGTCCTCACTACATTGTCCTGTCTGTCTTCTTTTCTGTTATTTTTTGTTCTGCAAAGCGCTGAGGGACATAATTTACTTTTCTTTGAAGTAATAATTTGAAAAAAGGTAGTTTTGATTTAGCTGCTTGTGAAAGGTCAGAGAGATTACTCCACGTGTTCATACTTCAAGTTCATTATGTTCCACGGACTTATCCCGGAAAGCTCCTAATTAAACAACTTTTCTACTTTTAAATAAAGACTTTGGTAAGTCTGTTGCTGTTTTGCTTCAGGATAAATAGGTATTTAATAAAAGATTGTAATATTTGCTTTAAATTGCATTAGAAGCATTTCAGTGAATAAGCCGGGCTTTGCCGCCACTATGTCAGTGGAAGACCTTCCAATTTGTTGAATACCTTCACTCTGATACGACGAACATTTTTCTTCCGCATTTTCGTGACCTGTGTAAAGGAAATATTTTTGTTGTCTCATACCTCTGAATTCTTCCGCTCAGTTGTTGTGTTGGCACCACTGCTTCGTATTTTACAGATTTTTTTCAATTATCAGCGCGAAGATTAACTAGCATGAGAGAGTTTTCTGTTCTTCTCTGAATTTTCCAAACACTCTGTTAGCACTATTGGAGATTAAGTCACCACGGCTCCTTACACGTAATTCCATGATTATTATTCACTATCGTCGTCCTGCATTCACGATATTTATTCCCTTGTGAGGTGCGCAGCCGCATGTCTTTTATCATATGCTGCATACATGCACAACGTATAACAATTCTTTCACTTCTTCATCCATGCACATACCATCTTCAGAAGAAATGTCTGTCCTCCTAACCCAAACAGTTCTGAGTGAAGTAACCTATAGGTGTGTTCATGTTATGCTTACTACTCGGTTTGAGGTATAAATACTCTTAAAACATGAAAATGGATGCGTCCCTTCTACCATCCCAGAGTTTTTTCGGTCTTATTCTCTTCCTTTCTCTAAAAATGAATCCACATGCACATGCCGTATATAGACCACGAGATACGCAGTAATGTACAGGGGTGCTGGTAAGTCCTTAGCCCGGCCAGGAGGGAAACAAGCTAATGTTTCTGTCAGAATGGCGTGAATTTCCTTCGACGCCTTGCCTTGCAGGAAACGAAACTTGATGACATTTCTCGTCTCGGTTTTGTTGAAATCGCGCGCGTCCCTGACATGTTTCCGAGCTTGTTTCCTTCCTGGTCCGGCTAAGGACTTATCAGCACTCCGGTACTTTAAAAAGGAAAATTTATAAATTGCAAGGCAAGTGATAAGAACTGGGCTGTTATGCGATATTACCCAACATAGCGTGGTAATTTTTTTTACCGACTTTTCGGAGAAACTAGCGGCGCCGTCTTCAAGGTCAAGGTCAAGGTCAAGAATTCTTGGAATTCCTGACCCTTGATAGACCGACAGGTTGTCTCGTAACTTCGGTTCGCATTAGCACACTACGCTGCGTAATACCGCATAACAGCGCGGAAATAATCTACATCGCGGCGGAAGCCTGAAATCGCGTAAGAGAAGTAATAACTTTCAGTAGTAGCTTAATTGTTGTATGTTTGACGTCAGCAAACTCCCCGGTAATAAGAAACGTGTGATTACACACTGCTTTACCTATACTGCTATTAGACACCAATATAAAGCAAATTAATCCTTATGATCATCAGGCAAACAACTGAAAATGGAGAATGCAGCTTCTGCTTTCGCAACTGGTTGTCAACAGTGTGGACGAACACAATAATGAGACACACAAGTTACATTTCCAGCTGCTGCAGTAGCTGGAAATGTAACTTGTGTGTGGAAGACAACTACGCAGCATATGTATTAACATTAAATGTACTATAAGGAAGAACATCTGTGATAAAAATTCTGACGTAACGTGACAAATAAGACGCAAAATGTGGGAATGGTGAAAGGCTGTACGTAAGCTTAAGACCAGTGAATGTAAGAAGAACATACTGTCCGCTTAATACTTGACGGTTAACGAGATGGGCTGGGCATGTGGCGCGTATGGGTGGGGAGAGGGGGGCGTATAGGGTCTTGGTGGGGAAACAGGAGGGAAAGAGACCACTGGGGAGGCCTAGGCTTAGATGGGTGGATAGTATTAGGATGGATCTCCAGGAGGTGGGATGTGGGTATATGGACTGGATTGGGCTGGCCCAGGATAGAGACAGGTGGCGGACGCTTGTGAGTGCAGTAATGAACCTTCGGGTTCCGTGAAATGC
>Ga0123354_10003595_pt1 | contig 21477 bp, 16 predicted proteins | sample TergutLab28metaG_2_FD_97872 | JGI IMG/M metagenome (GOLD analysis project Ga0123354, IMG submission 97872) | Labiotermes labralis P4 segment gut microbial communities from Petit-Saut dam, French Guiana - Lab288 P4 | ecosystem: Host-associated > Arthropoda: Insects > Digestive system > Gut ... | reverse complement strand
GCTGACCACGTGACACCCCTCTATCCGCAAAAGTTGGCACTAACTTCGCCGACCGGCGGCGGCCGCTCTGTCGGTATAGTTCGCGTGCGGACTAAGGCCACGGAGTTTAGTTTTAGTTAGTTTAATACTTTAGTTGCAGTATCGTGAGATGAAAAATGACTTGAGAAACACATAATCCGAAAATCGACCAAGCAGGCATAAATGTGGTTGAGTATATTCAGCGCTTTAGCGTTAGATCGCTCTTCCGTGTTTGAAAGTTGACACGTTAAATAAAGCACTCGTAATGTTGAAGGATAATATCGTACACTTCCAGAACAGCTGCTGCTATCTCATGGAACTGTGACTGACATACGGCGGAGTAGATTTGAATACCGGTGTCGTGACGTCATGAAAATATATGTTCTGACAGCTGAGAGGTCATTTATGTACTTGATAATTATGAATTAATTACCCGAGACAATGTAAATACGAAACAGTGGGTGTGCGAGGATGAATAACAACTTCACCAAATGTACCACTAAAAGCAAAAACTCCGACCTACATGATATCAAGCGGATATTATACATCACTACCATAAACAGTGGGCCCGGTAGCTCTGTCGGTGTAGCTACTGACTACGGGCTGGAGGGTCCGGGATCGAATCCCGGTGGGGACGAGATATTCCGCCCGTCCAGACCGGCCCTGGGGCCCACCCAGCCTCCTGTAAAACGGGTACCGGGTCTTTTCCGGGGGTAAAGTGCGGCCGGGGCGTGCTGCTGACCACTCACCCCCTTCTAGTGCCGCGGTCATGGAAGAGTAGAGCTGTACATCTACCCACCCTCTGGGCCACACCGGGCCTGTAACGGGATCACTTTACCGCTGTTACCAGTAAATAAATAATACTTCGACATAAGTGATACATTTGGATATCTTCCAAACCATGTAACGCGAGACGAATGAACAGTAACATAGAAGTTTTTGTGCCTGAATGCATTCATGTACCATAGCGCCGCCTAGAATAAGCATAACTTATCAGAAGAGACAAGAAGTCAGAACGTTCAGAATTATTCAAGGGCAAGAATGTACAGAAGTAGTGGACTGCGGTTTTAACCTTGAGAATATTTTAAGATTTTATTGCTGTATGTAATGTAACTATTTTAAATTCCAACAAATAATTTGCACCTGTTTCATACGAACGATTGGCATTTCAATCTAACCTGAAAAATCAAATTGTAATTGTAATTTTTATTTTTGCCAATTTAATGGCCTGAAGGTGTGCATAAATCTGGGCGGAACATATAGCCAAGTAATTTGAGGTAATGGAAACCAGTAAATAGTTGTGCTGGTGGTAATTGTGTGTACAGGTACACTGGCGTGGGATGTTTATCTGAAAAAGTATAGTTATTTTCCGAATGTGTTGTTAGAGAATATGTATGCCACTACTCCTTTGTATTAAATTATCATAAATGTAATTCTCTTGTACAGGGGCTTCCTTCTTTCTTCCCACCAAACACGGCAGCTTTACGTCTGCCGGTACTTTCCGTGACGGCTGCGGTGCCCAGGACAATGACCAAAAAAAAAACGAACCGTACTCTGTATATGTCTGCTTATCCATTGTGTGCTAATTCTCATGGCAGATATAAATTGTAGATATTACAATTGGTTCATGTCGCGCACCAATTTCTTACGCGATAAGCCGTTTCTTTTTAACTGCAGTTCATAAAATTTTGCACGAGCTTCATTTGCGTCATTGCCATAATGGACCGATACGAACCAACACTGAAGTCTCCGAACAACTTTAGATGTAGATCCCCGATAGAAAATGTAATCGAATACAAACTAATGAGTAATTTTGGTGGTAGCGTAGGGCCACGCGGTTTCCCGTGTGTGGTAGTTTTTTTTTTTTTAACTTCCTGTCCGGAAGGCGATAGAAGAATAACTCACTAGATCTCGAGCGCACTGCATCCTGATTTACAAACTGCCCTCTTTTTTTGTTGGTCTTTTGAGCACACAATTGTGAAACGTTTTATGGCTCTGTTTGGAAGTCGAAATTGATTATGGCGATGTTTACAGTTGCTCTGCTTGCGCGAGATATCAGAGTTGCGTCCTCACGTTGTTAAGTGTTCATTTGAACAGCAAAACTTCCAAAAGCCGCCCTAAAATTTTTATATGCCCAGACCCTTGTATTGGATGTGCGATATTACGTAGGCCTAAATAGCTGTATACGCTATGCCTGCCCTCAGTCATACGAACAGTCTCCGTTGAAGGTTATATAAATACAGATGCGCGTTCATAGTTATGCAACTTCAAGTTAAGCAATTTCAGACTTGCGCGACGTCGAAAACAATAAAACTGGAACAATTGAGTTCTTGAATGCACTTTAAAATTTCCCGTGCGAGAATGAAAGCTCAATGGGACGAAGGTGGCGAAAGAGTACTGCTGGGCGATAACACAGGCGGCGGGCGGACAGCCGATTTCGTTCCATTGTGTTGGGGTTTGGATTTTAGCTTGACTCCCAGTCTGTGCTTATATACTTGACCATACTACTCGGTTCGGACTCGGTGCCAGACCGTCCGGAATGTAACTGTTGCACAAGTCGGGGATGGTCTGTATTTCTGGATTCGATGGATCAGCGCTCTTGCTTTGTATTCGGAAGTTGAGGCCGACCGTTCTGTTTCGTGGGTTTTTCTTAAGGCACGTGTCGGAACAGTGATTTTAAATACGCCAAGATCTTATCTTAAATTTTCTCGATTCACCCATTATCCTGCCGTTACGCGCTACACAGGCTAGGCGAATGAGATGTGTCACTGGATAAACCAAGACTCGGCCAGTTTTTGGATGTGCTGGAGTGGGATGCTCAGACTGAAAATTCCAAAATGTGTCGTGAACTTAGTCCTCAAGAACGCTAAACAGACATATGTAACTGTTTCTATCCAAGGTCAGGAATGAGTTGCTTTTTATGTCAGGCATGCTGGAACACTACAGTCAATGTCCTCCTGTGTGGTGTTGCAATGACATTAATTAGCTGCAGGTTAAATTAAAAGCGATTGCCCGATGGGATTGTCGCAGTATCACACAAAAACTGGTGTTTTATATAATGGGTCGGAATTTATCGAAATATTTCTAACCTAGAAATATAATCTACGTCTGTATCGACGGTCCACGAGTTACGTGTGAGTCTGTTTGTGTTCATTATGTAAGTGGATGATCGTATGTGTTTTGCAACTTGTGCTCACATCGTTGCCAGATTCTGCGTCAGAAGTCTGAACTCATTACGCGATGGGGCCTCGTTAACCGTGAGCGAGTAGAACAGTGTAGTTCCGAGCCTTCCCGATTTACGAATCTTTGAAACGTCAGTGGGGTTTCCAGTGACCTGTTCTCCAGCCAACTCACATTGCACAGCAAACAGTGTAAGCGCAGAAAAGAGTAGCTAAGAAACCAGACATGACACTCGCGTCACATAACACTTTCCCGGCAGGCGGGCTTGAGTAGTCGGCCATGATGTAGTACAGTACAGCCTCAGGATAGTGACAGAGGAAGCAGAAGTTAAATTCGAAATCTCTCGTAGGCTATTTTCTATGTGCATACGTAGGTTATCTTTCTGCTGTACCTCATCATGGCCGCTGCTGTACAAGGTCGCCTAGCAGGGCTGCGCGAAAGTGAAAGTAACCGAGAATGAATGTCCTTTATTTCCAAGTACTCTTTGGTGTAGATTTAACTAGTGCCTTTTATGGCGGTTCCTCTCCGTCACCTACTTCTGTAAAGAAGGTAGGAAGGAAGGAAGGAAGATAGGAAGGTAGCCTACAAATTACTTAGTATCTGCGTGATTCCAGGCTTCCGCCGCAGTGAAAATGCGATATTCGCTCTTCTGGGATTTTACGCAACTGTGATTGTCAGATACCGACGTTTTGGCACAGCCTATCGGCTCTATCTTCAACGGTCAAGCAGTGTTCTTGAGGATGGGTCCGATAGGTTGTGTCGAAACGTCGGTAACTAACTGCTAATGAAGGCTGCGTAACCCCCAGAAGAGCGAAAATATACTTTGTATCTATTTTCCTTAATGACTATTGCCACCTCTGTTTTTCAAAGAGGGAAAATAAGCCGGTTGCAATAGTCTGCACGTTTGCTAGAGTACGCTTCAGCCTGTGTAATTGCTGACCCACTAATTAATGCCTTTGTGTAGTATCAGAATCGAAGGGAAGTACGCATAACTCACATTGAACATCTGAAATTAAAAACTGTGAACACGGACGTATGAAATGCTTGAATATTTCTCACAAATTCGTCTTGCAGTTGTCTGCTTCACCTACATCTGTCTGAGGGATGCAGCAGGCAGTAACCATTAACGTTCAGAACTGTAATTATTACGACTTCCCAGACACCGGGTCTGTCTTGTCTTAAGACGAAACACAGTACTGGAGTAGGAGATGGTTGTGTACTAGGTGTGGGCTACGTAGGTATTCCGTGTACTACAGCAATCACCCTTTGGCGATCACTGCTATCTTCAGCTCCTTTCTGTCTCTCCTAACTTATATTAACATCTGTCTCTTCATTCGACGGTACATTACCCCCGTAGTTGACACAACTGCGTTAAATAATGCAAGAAACAAATATGAACATCATTTGTATGTACACAGCTCCTGCCGACGAAGTAATCTTATTCTTGCTCTTTGATTGTCGTTAAAAGTAAACCGCAGAAGACACTTAAATATTTTAAATGTTAGTGTATTTAATCTGTGGTACTGAAATTGGACAGTTCGGAAAGTATATCAGAAATAATTGCGAAGTTTTGAAATGTGGTGCCGGAGAAGGATGGAGAAGATCAGTTGGAACTATCGTGTGAGAAACGAAGCGTTACAAAGAGTCGAGGAGGAGAGGAACATCGTATCAACAATAAAAAAGAAGGAAGGCCAACGGGATTGGTCACATCGTGCGTAGGAACTACCTTGTAAAACACATTATTGAAGGAGAGATAGAGGGTAGGATGACGGGAAGACGAGGAATAAGACGTAAGCAGCTACCGTATGATCTTAAGTAAAAGAGATAATACTGGATATTTAAAGATGAAGCGCCATATTGCACTCTGAGGAGAATTCGTTTTGGAAGAGTCTATGGACGTGTCGTAAGACTACAGATGAATGAATTAAGTGAATGAATGAATGAATGAATAAATGGTATTTAATGTTAGGTTCTTGGACTACGCTATTTCACCCACAGAGGTTATGCAGCCTAAAATGAAATGGGAAATGATCGTGGATCGTGAGATTTGGAAGAATGCGTTCGTTCTATGTTCCGATTTATAATTCGCCGGTGGAGACGGAGGAAACAAACGGAATCCCGTCAGATGCGATAGCCGATAATGCGCTCAGGATACTAGATTGGCACTTTTCCAAAGAAAATCTAGAGTCTAGCATCGGTTCCAAAAATTCCACACAGTGGAATTTTACTGGTATATCAACCTATTCGGAATGGCTTGTGTATTTAATGCATCGTCCACTCACAGGTAACAGAAATGTCCGTCAAAGCTAGAAACCTCCTACTTTCTGTTTGTTCTGTCGTGGCATGTTAGTGGTCCTCAGCAAGCTCATTGGGTCACTGTCTACAGTAGAAAGACGCAGGCTGTAAACCGACGTCTAATTTGGTATACATTTCTGGTCATGCTGTCGAGCCCCTTGGGCTTAGGGGCTGTATGTCACTGTCGGTTCGGCAGACGTTTCCTTTCGTTTACACCAGATTAGTACATGAACACATATTATCCAAATGCTTTTTAGTTGCAGATTTACGTAACGAACGTATTTCTTGCCTGATCAGACGCCCTTCCTATCCATATTCGCCACGATAGAAGCCCTAATTTGGCTCGATCCACTGGCCCATTTCCGCCACAGTGACGCCAACTCAAGTATCCAGACGCTCTAAAAAAAATTCGTTTTTGTAGAAAGATCGGTCTCAAGAGTGGTTGCTGCTCCTGTCACAGGATTTATATTCAAAGCTGCTGTTTATATCCGCAGAAAAGAACACATGGCGTCGGCTCGAATGTGTGTGGGCTGATCCCTGATGTCAATACAGCAATGTGTGGAACTCCCGTGACGTTTGCCTCCGTTGCAATTCGGTGTCGCTGGAAATGTATGAGGATTTTGAGACACTGTGTGGTTGTCCACATTGATCTCTTTAACTTTTAACTGATCCATTAGTCTAACTGTTTCGCTTCACTGTACCCACACGGGGAAATTGTGAATATATTCGTAACCCGTTTAAAGTAGAGGTGTTAAGACTTTTTGTGCAAAGGGCCACAACCGTTATTATGGGCTGGTTTGCGGACAGAAAGTTGAAAAGTCTCAGTAAGTATAATACCTAACTGCCTGCATCACTGTGTGTGTGCGTGCGCGCGCTCGCTCGCGTGTGCGCGTTTGTGTTTGGTGGTGGTGGAAGGGGGGGGGGGCCGCGGACCGCATAACAACCTAGCGGGCAGCGGGTTGGACGGCCATGTTTTGAAGACTGAAGAAGGAGATAGAAAGAGACGTAAGAAGTAACAGGAGGGAAGTGAAATGTAATGGTGTATAGGAGTGACTGCCTCAAACACAACACACTGTATCCCACATGTGTGGCAGATAGGCCGGAACCGCGAGCAGCAGTAGGGCGGTCGTGCGGCCGCCTGTCTTTTAATAAGTTGAACTAGAAGCGTACTCTTCTAGTTCAACTTTTGTACTTTACAGTATGATCTGTACCAGAGGCTGCAACTACAGTTTTGTGTACTCCTGATGATGGGTGCGATGGACTCCCGAAACATGTAGAGTAATTTAGCAGTAAATAAATATGTGCATACTGTTGCATCTTGTTGGATTTCTTCAACCTAGAATTACGATGCACGGAACCACGAATATAAGATTTTATGAAATTAACTTATCCATCTGAATTGGAAGATCTGAAAATACATATAACCACAGACCTGAATAATAGTAATAACGTACTGTAATACGTGAGGATGTGCAAAGAGTGAAAAAAGGACGACTAAATTTAATTAAACGGTGTTACCACGTGAGAAGGGTCCAGCTTGCAAAGATCCGATTTCGCCTCAGTGTTACGTTATACGTAGAGTTCCCATCTTCCTTTCCGACGTGCTTTCTATCGCTTCATACTGCTGAAGCAATTTTATCCTTGTCAGAACGGGCTTGAAGAGAGAGGAAAATCTCTCTAGCCACAACGAGGCCAAGGTTTCTTGCTCGACGGTGTGCCTCCTGGTGTGTGTAGACGTCACAATTAGGATACAAACAGAATTACGTAACGTTTTTGTGTGGACTACGAAATAGCGTCAATTCGATGCTGTCCACCTCTCTTGTTTCCGGCTATTGACGGCCGAATACTTTGAGGGTGGCAGTGTTCTGTTATGCAAGTTCACGTGGTTAACACGTTCACATGTTTATCAGCCTGGGATGCGCGGGCCGGGCTTAGGGTGCGCGTCTTGAAACGTTACCTGTCACATACATGTGTAATTTGTTTTGATTTAGATAAGAAAAATTGCTTTTCAAGTTTGGGGGTTCCGTGTAGCGATTATGCAGTTTCTGTTGAACGTCACTGGTGCTCTGCGCATTCCTAGCTATGTCCTACCGAATGGCGAAGAGTAGAATACTGAATTTTGGGTGTGAAATGTTGCATGCCTCTGAAATGGAGAGACCCCGCAGTGTAACAGACTCAAGGTCCTTGTGAGTCCGTTGAAATGATTTTATGCGCCATCGTGCGTAAGTTTTAAGTTCCTAATGTTCAGTGTGGGTTATGAGAGTCCGCGAGGTTTTGGAGGTTCTCACAGCGGTCTTGCTGAAGATTCAAGTCTTCTGGGATGTGACGTCGTGTCCGGAGTTCTGAAGGCCTTCATCTTCGGGTTAAAGTTTTACATTTTGTTGAGCTGCTTTACCCTGAAGGTGCAGGTCCTACTATCCTAGACGTCGTAAACTACTTACCACCCGACAGTGTAGCATTTCAGAAATGTGAATATTTCTGATACGACCGTGTATGAACTTCTGGACATTGGGGTGAGAGTTAGGGTGACGTTACTTAAATCGGCCCCAGTGTCCTGACAACGCTTTCAGACCTGCTTGATACACCCTGTTAACATCGTAACAAAACATTCGAATTTTTGGACTTCTCATGCAACCTACACTTCTATTATAAATTGATCGTAATGTTAAAAGAGCTCGAAAGAGAAGAACATTCATGGACTGTCTTCTGCTTGGGGATGAGTTTAAACTGTTTGAAATTTACGTTAATCATGCTCCCTTAATTTTGATGTACGTACGTGTGGGAGGATAATTTGAACATTTACAGTTTTATGTCAAATGTGAACTTTCATCAGTTGGCGATTTGGTCAGCCAGGCAAAATAACTGCCCAGTCCTGGGCCAATTCCTGGTATACCTACACGGTACTTGTTTCTCTGGGCCTAAAGAACCCCACGTTTGGATCTGAAGCAAAAGTGCCAGCCTTTTTACCGCGAAGTAATATCATTTGTGGTGACTGCACATGGTGCAGTGTGTGTAAGAGGAGAGTTTCCCTAAAGAAACATATCCTGTACGCGTTTTAGAGTTCTTGATTTCTGCATAGTTGCAGAGTACATGGATATTTATTTTGCAAAATTCAGCTTGAAGTCTAGTGTATGAATGCTGTCTTCCTTAGTCACCTGTGCTGTGAACAGCCACGCATGTGATGATGTCGTGGTGTCTGTTTTGAGTATCAGATGCTATTTTAATTGCTAGCCAGATTATATAAAACGTTACGCCACCTGGTGCTCACCGCCCACGTCGCAGATAATGTGAGCACCATGGTAGCTACACCACCTGTACACGGCAGAGATACGCGTCTCTTAACGACGGCGATACAGATATACGTCGTCAGGCGATTTCGTCGTTGTACGAACTTCATAGAGTGTACTTACACAAACCTAGATAGTACAGTATAGCGTACTACACATCTAGGCTATATGGTATAGCCTATTGCTCCTAGTCAACAAACCGGTACAGCATGTAACTGTAATGAATACTGTTGGCAATTTTAGCACAATGGTAAGTATTACAATATTATATTATAATATCGTAATCTTAAGGGACCACCGTCGTATATGCGGTCCGTCGTTGACCGAAACATCGTTATGCGGCGCATACCTCTCTTAGCGCCATATCGCAACCAAAGGGCGATGCCCTGACATCGTGCTTGGTTGCTTGTCTCCATACTCCAGAGAGCCTGTGTTGAAAAGGCACCTAAAGAGGTGTCGTATCCATGGACCAAGGTCCTGTTTTCGCTTTTGAGAAACGTACTTACGCATTTACTATTCTGTAAAGGTTAGGTTGAACTTCATACCTGTGCATTGAGTGCAATGTAATACGGAACGTAATCCACTCGCTGGACGAGGTTTCACTGTGCAGGACGTTTCGGGACTTGACTCTGCCCGTCTTTTCAGCTGACGGATTGTCTCTGCACTGGCAGATTTGCTGCTGCTTCTCTGTTTTGATATTATGCGGACATGTGGGAACACACCCGAGAATATATAATACTTAGCTACGGGTTGAACGGTCCGGGGATCGAATCTCGGTGGGGGGCGAGATTTTCTGCACCCGTCCAGACCGGCCCCGGGAACCACCCAACCTCCTATACAGTGGATACTGGGTCTCTCCATGGGGTAAAGCGGCCGGGATGTGGCGTTCATCAGCACTACGCCTAGCGCCGAGGTAAAAAAAGAGTACAGCTCTGCCTCTACTCCTCCTCTGGGCCTTCGTGATCTGTTTTAGGGTGAACTTCAGCTTCATAGGCCCACAAATTTCACCCAAATTTAGAATCCACATCCAAATTCTAGGCACTAGAAAAGTAATATGAATCGAGTTTTATACGGAGGATCCACATTTGAGTGACCCGTCACCCTCATTGTTATATGGTCTTTTTGTGGTCAGTGCATGTGAACTGATAAGCATTGTTTTGTATGTATGGATAAAACTGTGATAATAATGCTGAAAATATATCATTACTACACAAACTTTAGTGTCCCGCGATTTGTGCGCATCTGTTTAGCTAGTACGCTGATTCCAGCACTCCGGCGAGGAGCCTGCTAGACAAGTACGAGTTCACAAGTCAGAGTAAATGTTCTCATGGGGGTGACTATGAAGACTGCTTTATTTTTTGGGGTTGGTGCTGACTGGGTTCGTAAATAGGTACCATCGTTTCGGAGGAACATGCTGTTTCCATCTTCAGGGTTGCGAGCCCATGTAGAATAATCTGCACTTAGAATTTGTTTTCTCCGGCTGTTACCATCGGCGCTGTAGTGACACGTTTTCTCGTCACTGTTCACGATCGGAATTGCGCGTTTCCTCCATATCATAGCAGAGGCGCTAGTTCGGATTTTCTCCTGAATTGCGTAACATACTAAAAAAAGACACTGACTTAGACTCGAACCGTAGCCTGTAACTGCGAAGTTACAGTCGTTTGAGAATTTTCCGTCCTAAGAGGAAGAACTTTTATGTTTTTCCGACACCTTTGTTGCACGTAGTTTCCGAAATGGAGAGCTCGAAGAACCTTCAAATACAGAACGTTTGTTCGTTGAATAAACTTCCGTAACTAGGACGGTCGGAAATGAAGCAATCTCTTAAAATTATCTTTTCCTCCTACCTATTTTTCCTCCACCTCTCTCGTCTTTTTCCTCCTACTTCGAGTGTTTCGCGGAAAACGTTTGTAAGCTGTACGAAAGACGACAGATAAAATGGATTTTGTGCGTCAATGCGATGACTCAGAGCACGTTAAAACCCGCCATGTTTATCTGTGCCTGAGGTAATTGTTTTCCCTGAGGCTTTGTTCTTTTTACTGTTTCTTGGCTATCGTGGATTAAGCTCTTTGGCTTATCCCGACACAAAGTGTTACGGATTTCTCGTCCTTCTCACGTGTTCTGTATGGCGGTGCGCATGTCCTCGCCCAGTTCGCGTGCCAGGGTTTGTAACATTAGGATAAAGTGAGACAGGTACGGGTTGGACTGCACTAACCCATGTGTGTGCTGTGCTGGATCACGTGGCTGCGTAGGCGGACATGCTGATATCGAACTCGGTGGGTAGTCGACCCCCTTCCCTCAGCCACAAACAGCCAGCACGTTACGTAAAGCCGTTAGCGTCACGTAACATCGCCAGCCTCTCCTCTACACCTCTCCTGGCACCTACGTAACTGTAACCTTAGGTGATATCCTTAATTACGTAAAGCTACGAAATGCGAACAAACATTCGCTGTGTGCTGTTAATTTAATTGTGTTGCCTTTTGATGCTCCAGTGGAAGGTGACAAGTTTGTAAGCATAGATTCACGTAAAAACATCAATAAGAATTTGTTTCTGTGATGTCTTTGTGGGTACTGCAAAATGCGATATGTGATCGTATGGAGCCAAGAGAGTTTTGGTTTGTTTGTTTTTGTTGTTTGTTTCTTTCCTTCTTTCAATATCGACATTGCTTATCAAGTTGTGAGCAAACTTGGTGCTGTAGGTCTGCACTAAAATTTGTTCCATTTTATGTTACGACAAGACATAACGTTACACTGAGGAGCGTTCGTGTAACCATTGTTGCAGTATAAAAGCAATAAGTATTACATATTGTGAGTGTGTGTTTGTAGCCTTAGGTATCCAGCATGTAACGCGCATACGCCATATTATCATCTGATGCCTGTACCGCTACAGTATTGTTCCACATTATCTTATACACTACACGATTTTAAAAAAATTATTGGACATAAAATGTGTGTTCTGATATTCGCTAGAACTTTTGTCTGAAACATTTTTCATTTTAAGAAGACCTGAGCGAGATATGTTCATAAATGTGTATTGGTCTTCATGTAAAGTACCCGATATTTTTGTCAGATTATAATGAAACATGAATTGTCTCGACAGATTTTCGAAAAACACTTAAATATCAAATATGAAAACCCGTCTAGTGGTAGCCGAGTTGTTCAATCCTGACGGACGGGTGGACACACGGACAAACATGACGAAGCTAATAGTCGCTTTTCGCAATTTTCAGACCGCGCCTAGAAATATACAACACGTGAAACTCTTGCAGGCCACCATAATGGTACAAACCGTTGTGTTGCATTGAGTTCTTCAAGTTCTGGTTGACACATTTATTTCGATATTTAATGAAATACACGGAAAATTAATACAGGTTTGCTTTTCAAAGGCAAGTTGAAAGGAATCGTCAGGTATTGAATACACTCGTTTGTTAAATGCGCTTTCTGAATTTATCGTCTCTGATAGTGGCTTGGTGTAGATATGCATTTATTGTTTTAGAGCGCAGTACTTTCGAAGATATATAGAATGATAATTACATCACTTTTCAGTGTGATTTTGAAGAAGGTACATCACATGAGGAGTCGTCTGTACGGACATTGTCAGGCGTCCTGTGTTAATAAATAAGGGTAGGTTTCGGGGGCATATCGGACTCATCCTCAGTCTGCTGTGAACCTCGGTGCAGCCCGGAGGTCGAGAATGGACTGAGCGGAACCTGTTGTTATAGCCTCCCGGACGTAGAGCAAAACCTGTCCCTGAAACGTAGTGTTTTAATATTTAATTAACATTAAGAATGAGCAGTGTGAGTAAAAGGTTCAGAGAAAGAAAAAAATAAATAAAAATAAGGATGTGAGAAAGAAAAGAGAGGATGATGTAAAATATGAATGAATGAGTGAATCAAGTTTCATGGATATAAGTAAGACATGCTTTGGGTCTCGGGATTCCATGCAGACTTTGCGGAATGTATGGGCCCATTTGGGCGTCGTGAACGTTGTGACATTTATGAATTATGAACTGACGGTAAAGCACGCTTACGTTTTTGCCGACCACCTACAGCTGCCGCAGCATTTGACCTGTATGAATTTAATTTATAGGGCTTTTCGAAAAATTAATTTAAGGAAGTTGCATTTTGTCAGAGTCAACAGTTACTGGCTGTCCCCACGTTCACGGAGTCCTACCGAACTGTGGCAGCAACGGCTTGTTAAACAGATTGGCGTATAATGGAAATGTGGTTCAGCGACTTTTACAACCTGTTTCAGTTTTTGAATTGTTAAAGGGTTGGGAGCGAACAGGACTCCTGTGTCTGATAACTCTGATTAGGGCTCAGCATTGTTACACATGCAGTGTCAGATCAGTGTGTGCGACTTGTTAATACAAGGCCAGTGCGATGTGTAGGACCGCAACAAACAGTTTGGGCAGGAGCCCGCTGCCGATCCGCGGATTAATTTATGCCGATTGGAAAATAAGTTATTTATGCTTCTCCCAACCAATTGGGCCGAATGGCGTAGTTGTGTAGCAACTCGGTACGGACTGCAGGGTGTGGGGATCCAAACCCGGTGGGGAAGAGATATTCCGCGCCTGCCCAGACCGGCCCTGGGGATTTCCCAGCGTCCTGTACAGTGGGTACCGGTTTCTTGCCCGGGGAGTGGCGTTGACCACCCACCAGCATCAAGCTCCGAGGTTGCAGAAAATCCCGTCTGGGCCTTCGCGGACTGTTCTGGGGTGAACTTTACTTTTTTCCCTTAACACCCCCCTCCCCTCGCAGAAATGGGGAAGTCGCTTTTCTTTATTTTGCTAATGAGCATTTTTTCTGCCGGTTGGTTGGTTCGCCAGAAATGGGTAGGCGGAGCCTGTAGGTGATTAGGAAAGCGGACATGTGTGGCAACACTAACTGTTTCACATTCCCGTTTTCATAATTTCTGATTGCGAATACACTGTATGGGTAACATGGCGTGGACTTCTTTTTTGCTACTATATAAAAGCCTTGGTCACTGCTTTGTAGACAATGACGAGTACAGGGACTGGTGCAGGCAGGCTTTTGTGAACACGATAATGTACTTTCGGAATACATGAATCGCCGCATTTGCTTGACTTGATGAACTACCATCAGCGTTTCTGTGCTGCATGGAGTTGGTTGCTGGCAGTTATGCTGTATATGTAGACTGTTGTCTGCGTATTGTGCACAGTGTCGTCGGGGAACCTGCTACAGTTATACTGGTCCGTGAATTACAAACTGCTAAGAAACACTGGATAATAGCACGTCTTTCCATACAGGATCCCGCTCGCAAGCAGTCAACATAACCTGTATGACATATACAATTGCTGTGTATACAGTACTAGACTCGTGATGATGTACAGAAAACCTGTCCGAAACATGTAGAGTTCTATTCCTAAAATAAATTTGAGAAATTAGTGCATCTAGTTGGTTTTATTATAAGAATTTATCACGATGCACGCTCACCTGAATGTCAAAATCCCTTTATTGGAGTTGTGTTTTGCTGATTGTTGCAGAACTTGCAGGCCCAACCCAGTCGTATCCGACCGAGATAAGGAGCCTGAACCAGGCGTTCGTTGTTCTCTGCCAATACGTCACTCTCGCGATTCAAGATAAGAGAGTGCATGTTGTTTACAGGCGGTTGCGAATACTTGTGTCTCATTACTTGAATAATGGAAGGAAACGCCCTTCGGAAGTATGATAAAACTTGCTTATATCGGAATCTTAACCGACAACACTTCCCTGCGTTATTTGTGTTAAAGGGTGTAATAAAAGACTGCGTAATGCGGAGACCACGCCAGGCCACTTCTCTGTACGAGGGTGTTGCATATGGGGAACTCTTCAGCTGCTCCCAGTTGAATGTCACAGTAATGGGTCTTATGAACGGTATCGGTGGGGAGGGGTAGGCGATTTGATTTTGGTTGCAAACAGGCCTTATCTTCTTGATTTCAAACTTTCGCCGTGTTCTGAATGTTGTATGCTTTCTTCTGGGTAATTCCTCGGTGTCTGAATGTTATACGCTGACGTTTCGGAACACTGTTCCGGTACCTATCCAGAGGGTTCCGAAACGTCGGTATATAAAATTCAGACGCCGGGGAATTACCCAGAAGAAAGCATACAACATATCTTATCTTCTCTCTCAAAATCACCGTATAACGTAAGAAAGTAATGCATTACGGTTAATTATGAGCCTCTAGATTATCCCGGTGGGGACACGCTTGTAAAAGCGACCCGAACGATACTAGTCCAGGCTTATGCGGCGTCGTGTCATGAACACACTGTATGTAATCCCGTCATACTTGCCTCACCCGCAGCACAGCTGACACGACGTATATGTCGCACAGTACGTCAGTATTTTCAGACAAATTGTCTTCGTGGTGCAAGCGAAGAGTGCAGATTACACGTTATATGACTCCTGTGAAAATGGGAATTGATGTTTGCATGTTTTTGTCACTCGTTCTTGGTGTCGCCAGCTGATAAATTGTTACGCTAACTCAGTATGTATCGAGTCAGTAATGAAGCAGTCACTCTCTGCTCTTGTGTGTCCACTTCTGTGTGTTTCTAATCTCAGTGGTGATTTTCATGACAGAATGAAAGTTATATAATTTTTATCGCTCCTTTCTACATTGTCCAGTAGGTCTACTGTGATAACGAATTACCACTAACGCTGCCAACATAGACAAGAGACATGCGCTTTTATATCGTACGGAATTCCATCCCTGCGTTCCTTTACGTAACCGCAAATGAATGCGTTCTGTTGGTAGTAGGTTGTTTTAAATCTGGCCTTTTGGGGTGGAGGAGTGTGTGTGTGTGTTTGCACGCGTGTGTGTAATGTGTTTGTGCGCGCTCGTGCGCGTGTTATTTCTGTAACGGCGTGTAATTGTGTGTCATGCCGCTGATATACAGAGTTACGAGTGTTGTGTACGTATCTCGTCTACGGTTTTACGCAAATTTGAAGGAAAATAATGTTTATGTAATTAAAGGCAACTGTGTAATTAAAACCTTGACCCAGCAGAGAGATAATTGAGAAGTTGATAGCCGATGGCGCAACGAGTTGCCTCATCTTATGAATTATATTATTTATAATCGAATGTAAGTTACATTTCCAGCCTATTGTGGAAAAAAGTGGTCGTTGATTGCAAGCCTGACCAAGGTTCTCTGCATTCTTCTCGTTTTAGCTTAGGAATCGTTGCCAGCCGGTCCAAATATAGTAGTAGTCACTGTCCGGTGGAAGTAAAGCAGTCCCGTTACAAGCCTTGAGTGGCCCAGAGGGTTCCAGGAACTTAAAGTTCCCAGATTACATGACAACGGCGCAGGATGGTGGTAAGGTTGTCAGCCCTGCGCACCGGCCGCCTGTTACCCACAGGAAATGCTCCTGGTACTCATTTCTGTTAGAGGTTGAGTCGACCCCAGGGCCATAGTGCGATCGGAAGAATTTTATGTCAATGAAAAATCCACTGACACCGCCTGGGATCGAACCAGCGACCTTCCGATTTGTAGCACAGCACCTTAACCACTGTGGTTTATTTGTCTGTCTGAAATAGCTGTCAGTGTTCGTTGGCTGGCTTCATTAAAAAATGCCGACTACAAACACACACGGAGCAGTCACCTCTTTCTATCATTACCTTTCATTGTTACTGTTACGAAGATTATTTATGTTATTTTATTATTATATTGTTATATTTATTAATTACGTTTATGGGAGAGTTATTTTTGGTAGGTCAGTTACGTTTGCTTGTTTTATCGTTTTTTTTATATTTGTAGTTCCGTGCATCGTAATTCTAGGTTGAAATTCAACAAGATGCAACAGTATGCAGATATTTATTTACTGCGAAATTACTCTACATGTTTCGGGCGTCCATCACGCCCATCATCAGGAGTACATAAAACTGTAGTTGCAGCCTCTGGTACAGATCATACTGTCTGATGAGCAAGCTTCCTCAAACGTGACCAAATCAGTCCTTATTTGGTCACGTTTGAGGAAGCTTGCTCCCCATTTAGTATGATCTGTACCAGAGGCTGCAACTACAGTTTTATGTACTCCTGATGATGGTTGCGATGCACGCCCGAAACATGTAGAATAATTTAGCAGTAAATAAATATGTGCATACTGTTGCATCTTGTTGAATTTCTTCAACCTTTTTTTTTTTACCGTGTTGTACAATGTGGTCGAATAGCTAGAGTCAAGCGAGGTTTCCGCTAACTGTGGGTAGTGAGATTTTATATACGCCCAGGTTGGCTTCACAACGGTTTCTTAGATCCATTTACTGCCCGACAACATGACGTCGTGTTGAGGAAAACAACGTAATTGCCTTGTATTTTTTCCTCGTATTTTTTCAATTTCTTTTTCTGTGACGCAACCGCCCCTACTGGGCCAGGGCCTACACATAATAGAGGCTTCATGATCACACTCACACACACACGACACTCGGTAGGGATCCTCCGGACGACTGATCAGCCCGACGCAGAGATAACACACAACACTCACAAGAGACATATCCATGCTCGCTGTGGGATTCGAAACCGCAATCCCAGCAAACGAGTGGCCGCAGTCCACCGCCTTAGACCGCGCGGCTGCTTAAATCGGCTTTCCTGGTATTGGCTGTAGGAAATACACTGTAGAGTGAATTCTGAACAAGTAATATTTTTCGAATTAACATTTCAAGCTTGGAGGTGCACTCTGTGTTCTGTGCACCACTACATTTCGGAAAAGTAATAGCGTTATAGTCTGGGGACCGCGGTGGCCCAGTGGTTAAGGTGCTGTGCTACAAATCGGAAGGTCGCTGTCATTGGAATTTTTCACTGAGATAAAATCCTTCCGATCGCACCATGGCCCTGGGGTCGACTCAGCCCCTAACAGAAATGAGTACCAGGAGCGTTTCTTGGGGGTAAAGGCGGCCGGTGCTTACCACCATCCTGTGTTGTTGTCATTAAATCTCGAACCTTAAGTTCCTGGAACCCTCTGGGCCACTCCAGGCCTGTAACGGGACTGTTTTACCTTTAATAGCGTTATAGACTAGTACTGTCGCTGCTTTCGGAGCGGCATCTGGTATTGGACAGTGAAACGTGTTCGTAGTGGGGAATATCTGTAAGAGATACACGGTAACAAACAGTAGACCCCTGTAGCGTAAAGGCTTGTGTACATAAAATTTCAGTTTTTAGGCACACTCGCAAAACCTCGAAAAGCGACTATTACTGCCTTCTCGGCCGTCTGTCTGTCTGTCCGTCCGAGTGGAACAACTTGGCTTCCACTGAACGAATTTTCATCAAATTTGATGTTTGAGTGTTTTTCGAAAATCTGTAGAGAAAATTCAAGTTTCATTAAAATCTGTCAAGAATAAAAGGTACTTCACATGAAGACTGTCAAGAATAAAAGGTACTTCACATGAAGACCAGTTGACATTTTTTGATCATATCTCGCTTACGTTTTCGTAGAATGAGGGATATTTCAGACAAAAGTTGTGGAGAAAGAAAAACCACACATTTTTTGTTTAATGACTTTTTCGAAAATCGTGCCGTTTATGAGATAATTTGGAAAAATATTGTGGAGCCGGACAGGCCACAAGAGAACAATATAATACGGGTCATGCCCATTGCATACTGAATAACTAGGCTGTTGATACACACCCATAATATGTATTACTTCTTACTGTTCCACAGCAAAAATGGTTACGCGAACGCGCCTCATTTTTATGTTTGTACCTCCATTGCTTGTCTTTTTCATTCTTCCCTCCTGCCTCGAACCTTTTAGAAACATATCAGATGACGTCACGACGTTTCGCTTTCATTATCAGTTCCCACCTCACAGATGATAAATTGTCTTTCCATTACAAAGAAGAGTGGATCAATGCCATATAATAAATAATTACCGGTTATGCTGAGAATTAAACGCAACCCATTAAGACAGACACTGAACAAAATGCAGAGGTTTTGTGTACACTAAATAAGGTGGTGTATGTAGCAACCACCGTGGTTTTATAGGGTTAAGGTGATAAGACGGTAATTGCGGTAGAGTTGCTGGACCTTTTGGACGTTTCTTCGTGCCTTGTTTATGATAAATTTCAGTTTGTTATCATCTTTATATTATATACCACTTATAAAAATATACGTGAATCAAATTTCAGTCCCAGTCTCATAAGTAGGGAATTTTTTTTGTGTTGTTCAGGTACGACACTGTAACATTGACAAGGAAAGTAGGAGAGCATGGCACGGACGACGAACGAGTGCTTCTGTTAGCAACGCATAGAAATCATTTGTTAATTATATGATATTCGTGGTAGTGCGTACAGCAAGATGGAGCGGAAGCGATGGTGCGGCACCTTGGTGGTAGTGGTAGTTCTAGTGGTGGTGGTGTTAAGTGTTGTAGCGGTCTGTGTGCTTTGATTGTAACTGTAGTTCATAATGCTGTCATTGCAGGGAGTTCTTAATGCAGTGTTATTAAATAACCAAATATACAATAATTTTCTCGGTCGAGTTTTGTATATTTGCAGCACTTCCGCATAGGCGATACATTGACGCTGTTTGCGGGGTCCATTTGGCTGTACTGCTGCCCGATGCAACGCGCTAGGTAGTGTCCCCCCATTAGTTCAGTGTTTGCAGCCGTGGTCTGTTGTTTATTGCCGCTGTTTGTGGAATGCGTGAATCAGCGTGTGGAAGGTGGCGACACATCAAACGCACCGTGGGTTCTCGTATCGTGTGTAAAAATAAACCAAGTGGAAATATTTACCCGGGCGTTTTGTGTAAATTACTTGCACGGAAACGAAAACATCATAATTACGAAGACACTTTGGCATATTTACGTAGAAGTTACGAAGTTTGTTAAGAAGCACTGTTACTGAAGAATGCGTCTCGCGCATTTCCGAGATACTGCGTCTTAGTATTATGCGTTACATAAATGATACATAAATGAGCCCCTCGTGCAGCAGGCGGCCGGTGTAGCTCAGTCGGTATAGTGGCTAGGCCACGAGATTGACAACTGAGAAATCGGACTTCGATTCCTGGTGTGGGGTACGGATTTGTCTGATGCGTAGCGTAACGCAACCACGTATCCCGTGGGTAATTGGCGCTGCTTACCCCGGAGGTAAAGGAAGTGGTCGTGGCCGAAATTGAGGTAGGCCTGCTACCCTGAATTTGCCTTGAGGGACTGAGTAATACGCCTGCCACGAAAAACCATTGTCAAGTTAGCCGATCCGGAGATTTGAAGCTGGTGGCTCCGTAGAACAAAGCAGGAGTGCTTCCCACTCGAACCCAGCGATCGGTGAACACTCCATCATTCAGGATCCTGGTCGTTAAGTTGATCATGTAAGGTTACTTTTTATATAACCCATAGGTTTATCACCATTTTCACAACAACATGCTATGGGCCAAATGCTAGACAACGTAAATTTAATACACAGCCTCACACCCCTCTATAACTTATCGGGACAATTAATAATTCCGTTTATTTACACCTAGGTTTCCCAGTATGTTTCGTCCGCTGGTATTTGGTGACCAGGATTTTGCGTGTGTTTCACACCTTACTCTTGCGTGCTATATGTTCCAGCCGTCTGATCCTCCTTAATTTAATAATTTTGATACCTGATGAAGTGTATAATTTTTCGCAGTTTGACCCTTTAAATCCCACTGATAACTAGGCCTGTGTGTACCGTGAAATTTAATATTAAGGATCTCGTGCCTTGTGCCCACGCAACGTACGTTTATTTACTGGTATGTGTTCAGTTGTATTCCTACAATAACCATCCTCCGGAATATGAATCCCGACTGCTGTCCACAAACCTTGCAACAAGAGACTGCATTACAAAATAAAGAACCAGGAAAATTTCAGACCGTAACGCGTAATTGTGGAACGCCGTGCTGCATGCTACGTATCCTACATTGGCGTGTTCTTGGTTGCCTACCAGATTTTTGGAAGGCGTTTCTGGAGGCAGGTTTTGTCTGTTGACCCACATGAATGACGGTTCTGAAGCTACGAAACCTGACGAGTTGTGTCGGTTTCTGTGTTTACGTAACCTCGAAGTGAGTTCTATTTTTGTGTGACTTTACCATTCAGTATCGCAACCTGAGTGTGTAAGCAGTGCTGTTGGCTTTTACAGGGCGGGGTTCTCCTCACTCTGTTGAAACTGCGGCTTACGTCTGACTGTTGGGGCTGTTACGTAATGCCCTGCATCCTATATTGTCCTGTTAATTTATGGAGGCTGCTGTTTTGCTGCCTGGAAACTTGGTCGAGTTCATTCTCACAAACTTACGGTCTACAAAGTGTGCAAGTCATTGCGTCCGACGAGAGGTCGAGCGTCAAGTGTTGAATTTTGTGACACAAACGGACACAAAAAACGCTGGTTGTTATACCGAGTACAATACAGAACAAAATTATAAACAGTCGAACAAGAAAGATAGTGGCTAATAACAAAGTTAGTTTCTTCTATTAAGACACGGACCTGACTGAGAACATTCAGAGGTGTGATACTTACTGCGTACGATATTTGTATCCTCTGTTACTGAGCTTTGTTAGTTTAGCTGTAGAGATTCTGAATCGTGGGCCTGTACTGTGGAGCCGGGATAGCTCAGTCGGTTTGGCAACTAGGTTGTGAGGTGAACGGTCTGGAGTTCGATTTCCGGCGGGGGGGGGGGGGCAAGAGATTCTTTTCCCCAAAGCCCCCGGATCGGTTTTTGGGCCCGTTCAGCGCCGTGGTCGGGGGGGACTGGGCGGGACG
>Ga0123354_10003594_pt1 | contig 21482 bp, 11 predicted proteins | sample TergutLab28metaG_2_FD_97872 | JGI IMG/M metagenome (GOLD analysis project Ga0123354, IMG submission 97872) | Labiotermes labralis P4 segment gut microbial communities from Petit-Saut dam, French Guiana - Lab288 P4 | ecosystem: Host-associated > Arthropoda: Insects > Digestive system > Gut ... | reverse complement strand
CGGAATTATTTTTTTAATTTTAGCACACCCTGTATATAAAATGTGAATAATACAGGAACCAAATACGTTAGAATTATGAAACAAACTGCATTTTGAAGAGAAAAAAACGGAGAGTATATATCACGTTTAAAATATTCAGCGCCTATATTTGTTGAATAAATGTATAAAATGCAACTTTAGAGGTTAGCGGTGCGGTACGACCACTATAGTTGACATTAGGCGTCTAAAGGTTAAACAAGGAGGGAGGAGGTGGTGGTGGCAGCAGCAACAGCATCAGAAACAACAATAACAACGACAACAACAATAAAAAACCACTACGAGAGTAACATCCGAAATTTCTATCATATATAACTTTTCGTTGTATGTTTTCGTTAGAAAATACACTTCATTTATCGGCATATAACACCGTCCTCACGCATAGCCTATGCAACCGTCAATAGTGAAATGCATTTTTTTTAAGAAAACATAAACGAAAAACTCCAAGAACTGAAACACTAAGAATTATTACGTAAAGAGATGATAGTAAAATTATAAAAACTGGTTTAGTTTTATGGCATGGGACGTCAGTTCTCATGCTTCACTCACGGTCACGATCTCACTGATGAACTCCAATACTGAATTATGTGAAGATACAACTAGTTCTGTCTTTTATACGCCCTTGCTTTTGAAGCTCTTCCTGTATGTCACACGTAGTAGTTTCAATAATTTCCCGGAATTTGCAGGTGTAATTTAGGGGAATCGCTGGTATAATTATTAGTTCATCCCTTAATATAGCTATTAATAAAGAAATGTACACCGCCAATCTTCGTCGTCTTAGGGAAGTTGTCAGAAGGAAACGCCCCGAAAAAATGTAGAACCAGCAATTGGTTTCTCCTTCTTGACAATGCTCCTGCACACCGGTCGGTTTAGGTCAAGGATTTCTTAGGAAAGAAGAATTTGACAACACTGGGGCATAACCCAGACTCTCCTTACCTGGCTACACGTGATTTTTACCTGTTCCCTCGATTGAAATCAGCAATGTAGGAACAGCGCTTTTGTGATGCTGACATAATTTAAAATGCGACGGAGAAGCAGGAAAGGCTTTTAAAAAATTGCTTCCAGGAATGTTTTCGACACCTTTAAAGTTCCTGGAAGAAGTGTATACTTGCAACAGGGGAGAATTTTTAAGAAATGCACTTTAAATGATTTTCTAATTCTTGTGTATATCGGTGGTCTGAGTTGGATACGGGGTGTACTATACATACAAACCAGTAATAAGATAATTTCATCCTGTCTAGCTTCGAACTCCGGTGGAGACAAGATTTTCCGGGCCCATCTAGATCGGCCCCGAGGTCCATAGAGCCTCCTGTACCGTGGGTACCGAGTCTCTCTCCTGGGGTGAAGCAGCTGAAGCGTGACGCTGTCCACCCACTCGCCGGAGTCGAGTAAGGGCAGAGCCACACGTCTGCCTCTCCCTATGTGCCTGATAGGCATGTATCGTTACAGATCTACCGTTACACGCGTATCTAACTCCCACCGCTGGTCTGCACAAGAAGAGAATACATAAACACTAGAGATCGCACGAGTCTGCAAACCGAACAGTCGCCTATACAGTGCGAAATCTTGAGGGTTGTTTGACCGTGCATCTTCCTCATGAAATAAAGTGAAATGCCAACTTGATGCAACAAGGTAATTTTATTGATGTATTCTTAGCTCGACATGTTTCGGGTACACACGCCCATCATCAGGAGCATTAGATGTTGAGTTGCACCATCCGCACCGTACACACGACCCACGCAGCGACTCTCAAGACCACCACCCTTCCAAATATTCGGTGCAGAAAACCACATGCTGCAACTCAACATCTAATGCTCCTGATGATGGGCGTGTGTACCCGAAACATGTCGAGCTAAGAATACATCAATAAAATTACCTTGTTGCATCAAGTTGGCATTTCACTTTATTTCACAGTGTGAAATATCTGAAACATGAATATAATCATATCAGCACACAACGCGTCTTAGCTTCCACGTCGATTTTCATCTCCCAGACATTTATTATAACCCTAGGGTGTTCAGATTGAGCCGTATTCCAGGACGTTTTAACTTTACAAATTTAATTGCCTCTAAAAGAAACTAAAAACTATCAAGTATTCTCTGCCATCAAATATTATTCTAGTGATCAAACCAATGAGGTTAAGACGAAAGTACTTGTACTGCACATAGGAATGTGAGGGTTACATACAAGATTTTAGTTGGAAAACCTGAATGAAGTCACTTGGGTGATACAGGTATAGAGATGAGGGTATGAAATGTCATCAAAGAAATTCGTTGTTAAGGGCCTAAACTTCATTCATCTGGCTAGGGTTAGCGTCCCGTAGTGGGTATTTTAAATGCGATAATAAACGTCCATAAAAAGTAAGACACATTTTGACCAACTGAAAGATACGTTCCTCAAGTAGAACTGTTCTTCGTTAAGTTAGTTACACGATCGTGGCCGTCCTGAAATCTTAGTCTGAGCATCTCTTTATGTATATATTAAAAGTTACCAACATCATTACAAAGATCGCTCCAATTGCCCTACAAAAATCACAAGCGAAATTAAAAATATTAAAGATCATATCTCAATTAACACGACGATGTACAGTCATATCATTGTCATCATTAGACTCACTGTGCATTGAACAAAAGAAGGCCTGTTTCACGGTATAACGGCTGTTGGATACTGGATGTTTTCTCCACATATCATAAGCAAGTTTACCTTACTTTTGTCTACGTTACTTTATGTTTGCCCTTATCCAGGCAAAGTAGCGAGACGTTATGATCCTGCGGAAGTGGAAAAATGGGGAAAGGCGGAAGAAGAAGACGTGTTTTAAGGGGCTTAATATGTACATAAACAAAGATTTAATTGGGCATTAAACGAGAACTCATTATAAAACACCACAGCGTAATTGTTCAGTACGAACTCTGCTCTCAGGTTCCAAAATATGTGGCAAAGAAACCACAATATAATTTCCCTCCCACATTAGTTTGCATTCGGTGAATTTTCAAGCACCTGTCAAGATAAAGATCGTAATTAATGCAGCAGATTTAGACAAGAAAGTAATGCTGCATTCATATGCAGAGTAGAAGTTTAAGTGCATAAATTAACGTCTCTAAGATGTATAGTCTGTGCAAATTCTGTACTGTGCAATACCGCACTACTGTAGGTGTTTCATTTAAATACACGTTTAATAAACTAGGTGCAAAATCAAATTATTACTAACAAGTATGTAAACAAGTAACACAATTTACATAGAATTGTTGGGCTAATTAAATGAAGAATAATAAGAAGCGAAGGGCAGCGGATAGGGCAAATAATTAGGCACCATTCCTTCTATGATGGGACGGGATGCCACTAGATACTTGGTTTCCGACGTTTCGAGACTGTAGTGGTGTCACTTTCAGCGCCATAACGCTCTGTCACCTCTCGTTTTCCCTCTGCAGCCTGTTTTTTTTTCTGGTATTGTCTATTTCTTCCTTGAACTCTTCCATTTAGCCAGTCAGAGTTTACATTATCTCTATATGTCCATGCATCATCCTGTTCCCAGGCATTCTTCTTGGAACTTACGACCCTTGAAGAAGAGGTTACTACGCTATTTCGAAACGTCAGAAATCATAAATCCAGTAACTCAGCGTCTGAAGATCTGAAATCTTATCCACATTGCTGCGAAAATCGTACAAACTGAAGGGAAAACAATTACTCTGTTGGAAATTCGTACCCACAGTCAGGCCCTTTAAGACGAAGGAAACACACTCCCTAGAAATTCCGGCAGCCGTTTATCTCGTGATGCAATGTCACACTCTGCAAGAACGGTATCCTCCTCCGACATTGTTGTGACAATCTCAAAAACTCACACAGTACAGACAGACAGCTCGATAGAAGTAGGCAGAAATGAGAAGACACCGTTGAGGTAAATCTTGGCAAGGTAAGCTGGGAGGATGTGAATTAATTCAACTCACCTGAATGGTCTTTCATGGCAGACGTCGGTTGATAATGATATCGATATTTGTGTCCCACGACAATCTGAAACTTTCTCAGCAGCTGCCTTAAAAATCTGCCGCTCACACGATAGCCTGTACATAGCAACGAGAAGACAGGAATGTCTCATGTAGACAGATGAAATTAGCAACCAGTTGCAGATGAAATGAATATACAAGTAAATAAGCTACAGAAGGAATGGTACAAAGACAACTTTCTACCACAAATTACTTACTCTAATATCATCACGAAATAGTTTTATTTTATAACTAATGAAGTGCACTATAAATTTTCTTGAGAAGTTGGTAGTCGCAAATCCCTGGATACGTGGAACATGATCTTCACACAAAACTACTACAATACTGTGCTCAAGGTTCAGGTCAGACTACCTACTTAGCGTTACTGTGTGTATTTAAATGGAAAGTAGCTGCACTGCTACAGTCAGTACAAATACCTTGGCTGTCCTGTGCGACCGGCGGTAAAATAAGGACATACTTTTACCTTCTATATACTCAAAAAATTGTCTTCCTTCTTTACGGCCAAGAACTAATACTATCAAAATTATTCTGCATAGTAATAATTTTTTTCCATTTTTCAGTGACTTAACTACCACTGCTCTAAAATAGTATGCGTTGCGGTTAACTTGGCATTTTGTGTTAATTTAAGATCTTATAAGATTTTACCCTTACTTAAAACATAATCTGTTTAAAAAAAGTAATTTTTCATGCAATACCCACAAAAGCGCATAGCTCAAGTCAAGATGGTGTTTTCAGTCGCCGCAACTATCTCGTTGTCCACAAAAAAGCGCTACTGTCTATTTAATTTCGCGCACGGGCGAACCGTTTGATCGTGGCGAATAAGAAAACGCAGCATATCGCGTTTTTAAGGGCGAAACTATTATCGTTTGACGACTGTGTTTGTAAGTGAAATAAATAGGAACAACGCGGTACAAAATACTGATAAAAGAAATTGGGGCGAAAAAGATACAAGAAGTAGCGAGCCCTTGAATATCAAAAGGCTTCCACGCCGACAGAGCAGAAACAAAAGCTTGCAAACGGCATATTATGAGGAAGAGTTGCTGGACAACTTGAAGGCAATGAACGGTGATAATTATAAGAATAGAACAACTATACTGGCGATTGCACCAACTGTTACAAAAATTAAGTAATTACCACAATGTCCGGAAAAATGTCTATGTTCCGCAAAGGGCAAAAATAAGCTGTTTCAACATCAGTATGCCAAGTGGTTTCTCTCATCTACTTCTTTTCGTAATGCCAAACCGTTTTCAATCATATTCACTAATCGAGTAACAAAAAATCTGTTTAAAAGTTTGCAAACTTTAAATAACAACTGTTAGTTCGCCTAGCCTGTCAGATGCACGATCTCATGAAACATCAGAAATGTTTTATCTTTCCTAAACAAAATTACAACCAATAAAAAGTTTGATTAAAAATAAGAAGGGAGATGACTGATTGCGAATGGGTTCGAGACCTCACGGTCCCAATGCACTTAGGCCTTAAATAACGTGCCCTTTGTGCCCCATATCAATTTATGGGAGCCCTGTTACTTAGCTAAAGTTCCAGATGGCCCCCAGAATTAGACTCTTAATGTCCTCTGGCTCCAAGTAGAAGGAGCCCAGATACACATGTCTGAGTGAAGCCAAAGTTTCACATTTACAAAGAATATGGGCCAAGGTTTCTTCCTTTGCTCCACATCTACACAGTGGACTGTCTGACAGCCCCATTAGGTGAAGATGTCTTCTCAGGCTATTATGTCCAGTGAGAAGGCCAGTAACAGCCCTGGACTGTGTCCTGTTAAAGGACAGAAACCTAGCCTGGGCATCCAAACAAGGTCCCGAAATTAGCTCTCGAGCCTATCTTTGGGTGTCACCAAGACCTACAGGTAGCATGGACTTTCTCTTATCGTTATTTTGAATAGAAAAAAAGACTTGGACCGAGCAAAACCCGTACTTTATCACATGTTGCATTAGAATTAATTGTAATTAGGACTTCATACAGGAAGTACAATTTCCATTTCAGTAATCTCTGACTCGTTAATGGATGCAACCAAAAATGTTCTCTTTCGAACTATAAGTGGCACAGTACACATTAGTTCTGTATGTATGCAGCCCACGACGTAACTGAACAATACGTGCAAATAGTCGATCTCGTGCGCAACGGTACGTTTAAAATCGCCACCTGCTTACATCACTAATGCTATTGTCGCAGAGATTAAAATAGTCCGAGCGTGCCAAGCGTTAGGCTTTTACAACAGAACAAAGAGGTATATCAGGCGGTGGCGGCAAAGAATGAAACGTAAACTCTGCTCTGTTGACTGTTGACGCAAACTAATAAGAGACGGAGACAGATGTACTTTTACAAATCTCACGAGGGAAGGGCCCCTGTAGTGCACAGCTAATAATGGAAACTCTCAGTAAATACCTCAGTTCGGAAAAGCACAAATTCGATTCCAGTCTTCCGGGTCATGACGCCGTGCAGACCGGCCAGAATCAACGATCGATTTGGAAGAACTATTAAGTGTTGTTTTCATTCTTCAAATTTTTTATCAGGACTCATCTTGGACGACCACGAAGGCAGTAGGCTCCTACGAAAAGTCGCCCCATTCTAGCCGATCTATATGGCGTAATATTCCGGTAGACTGGAATTTACATCAGCATCGTTGTAGCAACCGCAAAACTCAGGTAAACCCAATGTTTGCACAAGACAGGAACAATGGCAGCTTGCTATGTAGCAAATGGTCTCAAGTGACCGTTCAACAAGGTACAGATTACCTGTTGAGCCAGAAAACTCCTATTAAAATACACTCGATTACTTTAAAATCTGCCAAGTGTCTTTCCATGAAGGCCACGTTTACAATACGGTCTCTGTCTTTCGGTTTTTCTGACCACAAACGCCATACATTCTGCATGGCCACCAATCTCATCCCTTCAAGTTTGTCGCCATAGTTACATCCAGCAAGGAATACAAATAATTCATGTGTATTTAATTGTTTCCAGTCTCTTGTTTCTCTCTTACTCTTTTTTATTTCATACAGAAAAATTCTCGTAACTCCTTTGCTCTGAAACACCAACATGTGTTCATTCCTTAAGGTAAAACACGCCTGTATAAAGCAAAAAGCAAACGTAAAACTTCAGTTTAGGCAATTACAATAGCGCCCTTGTAGAGTGTATTTGTGAAGATGTGTTGTCGCTTGCGCACAAAACACGTGCTATTTTGCACACAAACTGATACCAAGTGGAAAATGAGTTCACATCCACCAGTAAGTGTGCCTCACAGTTTCAGACATGTTGACTTAAGGTCTAAAAGAAATTCACCACAACATTATGACTACAGTCTAATGTATCTTGTAAATTGGGCCTACATGGAGGTGTTACGTTGAAGAAACGGAATTGTAGGCGAAGCGCTAAACTCATAATGTCACTCAGATTAGACACATAAATTCAGTTTGTATCACTGATAACAGAAGACAAAGCAAATTACATAGCTTAAGCTCCAAACGTTAAGGCCAAGAAAATAAAGTATTGGAAAAGATCGGGTCTTGTTAGAATTTGAAACTCGCAAATCACAATAGGTCACGGCCGCGACTATTTAGCAATTTTTCTGGAATGCGAACGACGCACATTACCGAAAGCAGTACGTTTTGAATCATGTTTTCTCGCGTACAGACACAACATGTACGCTTACCACTAGGCACTCAGAATGAAGCAATGTCTACTATGAGGATCCTGGTCTTCTGGGAATAGTTCATTACTTTATGGGTTTCAAGTCTTGTAACCTAACTAGCAAAGTAATGACGCTGTGGAAACCTCAGTGTTCTCACTGTATGCTGTTCTATTTTAACGTTTTGTAAGTAAACATTCACTGTACAGCAATTTAATGTACTACTAAAAGATCAAAATAAAGTATGTAATAAAACATGAAGTACACCTAAAATATTTACATACCTCTCCCAAGTTAGAGAGAGACGTCAGCTTATCAATTCTAAGTGGCACACTACTGACAGAGAGTATCAAGTCCGATTCTAGCTGCAGGCAGTTTGTCCGGTCTTGATTAACGCCATGGCAGAAAAAGATTTTTTTGGACAAGAACGTTGATCCAAACAGTAGCAAAGCCGTAACTGCACTTCGTCAAGGGGAAGGAATGTCGTTGCTGACTTCATAACAGAATTGCTAATAGGACGTTTCTTTGCTAATTGTTTGTATTCGGCGGTGTGTTGTCATATTAATCAAATATTCTTAAAATCGTCCGTCATTGTAGCCGGAGAGAAACCATCCGTACGAAGTGGTAAAATTTCGCTCCTTTCCAATATCTGGGTCTTCTGTCAACATTGGCAGACATGAAAGTAATTGCTCCCACAGATTCTTCAAGTGTTGCACAATCTTGGACTCAGGTCCAACGGGAGGTTCCTTTTTATCATTTTCTTCAAGGAAATCCATCCATAAAGGAAGCGCTGCCGTATTCTCGGTTACAACTAATCTTTTTCATTAAGACAGTTTCCCATGCAACGCGCGCGCTTTACCTGTCATTGAAAATATGTTCCCATATCTTTGAAGATTTAAGTTTGAATCATTTGATTTTGAAAATATATAGCCGACAATGCCAGATATGGTATTCAATGAGTGACGACAACTGAGTCATATTCTTCACCAATAAACTTCATGTCTGAGTTCAAAGAGTCCTTTGAGGACAATTCCACGAGACAACCATTGAATTTCACCATGAAATAGAGTAGCCATATGTTCAGAAATCATTTCTGCACAACGTTTACAAAACAATCTATTAATTATTTCTCGGTTTTTGACGAAATCGACTACTTGTACTGCCTCGAAGAGGGTTTCATTTAATATCGGGTTCGGTGTTTTTGAGGTCAGAGCATACCTACGGGTGATAAGCGACTGGAATTAATTGAACTGTTTGCCTTTTTCTTCAACCACGGAACGAAGTCCGAAAGCCTCCCTGTCAACGTCGCTGCGCCATCTGTACATACAAACTCACAACACTGGCATTTGAATTTTTGTTCACTGAAAAAATATATATATATTCCAGTTGCATTTCCATTTAGAGATTTACAAAAAGAAAATACGTTCCGAAACTTCGACATCATCTGAAACCCGCACAAACGCAACCAATTCCGCTTCATTTGCAACGTACTTACTTTCATTCAATTGATAAGCAAAATGTTTTGTCTGCACTATTTTTTCGAGAACTTCATCAGTCACATCTGCTGGAATTTCTACATTTCACCTTCGTACAGAATTGCGATAGCAAGGGATTGCGTTAATTTGTGAAGCAATTTTGTCGTCACACATTACTGACGAAATTTATATTGCAGCGTATGACAGGCACCTCAAAACGGTGTGTGGTGTTTTACGTTTCGCTGCACGTATAGAAGTATTGAATTGTGCCTCAAGACATCTCGAATAAACATTCAAATTTTATGTAAGCGTTGCCTGCCGTGTTTATAAGATCTGTCTTCCGGCACTGAAGAACTCCTTTGAATCGCCTTTCATTGATCTATATCATGAGTTGAAGTGTCTCGGGAGTTAACAGGCCTTCATTTCAAGGTTCCAAAAAGTCACGCCACATATGACACAGAGAGGCTGCAACGAATCCGAAGCACAAGAAAAGCCCCATTCCTCGTATGCATCATAAATATTCCTTTTATTTATTTCACTGCTTTCTGTTTTGGTTCGTCTGGTTTTGCAAATCTGGCAACTCTAATTGAAGACGCTTCTGTGTATTTTGGTTGAATCTTGACCACATTCTTCCTGATTAAAAATTTATCCATTCTGAACGGCGGTAACACAAACAAATTAACAGTACACAATGCACTAACTGCAGAGTTCAAACAATTCAGCTACATTTGCGTTCAAACTATTATATACGTATATTGGAAACAAGGGTAAAGCGTACTACTGAAGCTCTTATGCATTTGACCGTCCCGAACTGCAGCAATGCAAACGAAAAAAAGTCACAGATAATATCGACAATTCAAAAGAAAATCTCTCGGTTCAAACAATTCAAATCACGAGTCAATCGCACTACTCAGCCGCTGCACAGACTTTGTACTTGTTTTTTCAACAGGCGGTCAGATCTCTTAGAAAAATACAAGTGAGTAATGCAATTCTCCCTTGCTTGCTGCTGCAACCTGTCGGCGGAATTCCGAGTTAGTATATTTGGCCTTGCCTCCTTTATCAAAATAGTTAATTTCTATAGCTTCCAATCCTTAAAGTAACGCAACCAGCTGGTGCAAGTCAGTGAGTTTGCAAGGGAGTATGACACTGTAGGTTCTGGACACAGCTCTGCAAACCTCTCCCTCAGTAGTGACCCACGTTACAGACCTGCGTCACAGTCCAAGAAGAATGACAAGGATATTCTAGGATCTCCAGTTCCTTTTGTCCGCAGAAACGCTGTTTGAGTCTTTAAACATGTTACACTATTCGGTCGTCATTCGCGACTGCACAACCAAGAAGTGTCTGTATTTATATTCGATAAAGAAAAGTGTCAATTTTTGTATGTGACATATCGTTGTGCGTCAATATGACACGAATGAGTACAATCAACATCAGTCTCAACACTTCTACCTGTATGTATTAGACAAAGGGTTTATCTCTCTAATACAGCAACGAATTTCGACCTTAAATTGGGTCACCTTCAGGCTCTTAATCTTAAACAACACACTGAGGAAGACAATAGAACATTTGATAACGAATCTTTATTCTTTCAAAAGTAGAACAAACTAAAAGAACTCAAAATGCTGTCTTCCTCGATGTGTTTTCGCACATTAAGAGCCTGAAGATGACCAAATTTAAGGTCAACACATGTTGCTCTATGAGACTGTCTAACAGAGAAAGTTGTGTTGAAACTAACATTAATTTTACTGTTCAAGATTAAAAGTACCTTGGTAAAAAAAGCTACATGTCCGTTCTTTACGTTTCAAGACATTTAAAACAATATTAGTAACACAATATTTCTAAAATATAATTATTGAAACAAAAGGCAATTCCAAAATTTCTTCGCGTACCACTAGCCGACCATTCTCGTAACATAAGAGGTACGCATATCAACGTCTGAAAAGCCTAAAACACAACCACGAAATTTCTGCAGGCGAGGACGGCCTATAAAATGTTTGCAATAAATTCCAGAAATAATTTCTTTCCTAACGTTGCACTTAATCTGAATTACGATAACTTATACGTGTATATACATATATATATACAATATGCTGCATATCCCTGACCTCTAGGGATGGAAGCATTAATTTTTGGATTACGTTAAACTATTTTCATTAACAGGGAGAGGTACGACAGAATAAACACTCCTTGATGATGTTCTCGTTATTTGGATAATTTTCGAGTTTTGGGATTGACTGAATACTGTCTGAAGTGCAGGAGTACTTGTGTCACCATTCAAAATGTTTGTAGTATGTCTTCTTGATGCTGTCAGAGTTGCTGCACGCGCAATGCATTATCGCCACAATCACCTTGACCAGACCAGAATCACAGAAGCTGCTTAAGAAAGTGGCTAGAGGGTGTTTAGACTGTACCCTGCATAGCTGTGGTTCTTCAGCACAAATACAATGTTTACATCCGATTCTCCAACACATCCACGTTTATAATTTCGTATAGCAAGAGTAGAGAACGGGTGGCACTACAAGGTGCATATACACAGGAACGGAGGTATCGGAATTCTAGTAATGACTGTATATGCTACAGAACAAAATCAAGTGCTGGAATTTGCAGCATGCTCCTCGCAATTAAATTTGATAAATACTGAGAACTATGACACAACAATAACAATTACAACATCAAATACTACTAGAAGAATCATCCCGATGTACTGTTCCCAGTGTCAGCCAAAATGTGTTGTATGTACCCTGGATTCTGGACTTCTGGGATGACTCTCTGTCACTATCTACAGTGACCCCGACGTTTCAGAAGCATGTGACACCTTACACTGATGTGTCACACTCCTTCGAAACGCCCGCTACTATTGCCCAGTGACACTGCGTCACATTCCACACGACCAAAATCATTATTGCAGCCCTATGAAAACATCAGAATTCGCTCATTTTATCCTGTATTCTGCCATTTGCAACGCTGGTAGGATGTATTAGTAGCTACATGTGGGCGTGAATGGCCACGCGGTGGCGCAGTTGGTTGAGGTACTGCGCTACAAGCCGGAAGGTCCCGGGTTCGATTCCCGATGGTGTCACTGGAATTTTTCACTGGCATAATCCTTCTGGCCGCACTATAGCCCTTGGGGTGACAGCCTCTAACAGAAATGAGTACCAGGAATATTTATTGGGGGTAAAAGCGGCCGGTGCGTAGGGCTGACAAACTCACTGCCTTCATGTGCCGACTGTCTTAAAATCTGGGAGCCTGAACCTCCTGGAACCCTCTTGGCCCATCCAGGTCTGAAATGGGATTGCTTTAACTTTACCTTTCTTTTTGTGTAAGTGTAGCAATGTACGTACACATATAGAGGCTACACACGTGGGCATGTAGGCCTACATTTCTATATATATATATATCCACGCGCGAAGGAGAGAGATACTTGTCCGACATATCTACAGTGAACGTACGAAGCAAACTGTGATGGTCATACAAACGTAACCCATATATTTAGTAACGAGGTCACACAACTGCACAAACTGCAAATTTAATTAGTTTTGTTATACTAAAACCATATTTCCACATGTAGAATGTTTCTAAACTTCACCTCAATTTTCATTTCTGAATTACTAGGTACAAACGCATTCTATTAAACCAGGCGCTTTGTATAAATGTGCTGGATCATGTTGGATTAATACGTAGTTAATTCGATGAACTTAAACAGTCATTTCAATGTCACTTTCCTATTTGTTTTGGTAAGCAAAACGTGTCGTTGCTCGCAGAGCGGAGCTCAAACCAAAGTAGCATCCAAGCCAAGAAAAGGGAATTTACAATTTCATTTGAGTTTCTGTTCATTTTCTTCTGTCCACATCATCATTTCTGTTTAAACTCTTCGTCTGGATGAAGCCAATTCAGCGTCTCGCGTGGTTTAACGACAATCTGAGGACACGTACAAAGCTCAGCGAGCTGTATTTTAAGGTTAATTATTTTCTACATAGATCGTAATTTTCTGAATTGCGACCAAGTGCTGTCTAGTATACATGTACCTACACTTCAGCCAATCCCACTGTCTCCATTGTCAGAGTAGAAGATCCATTACACCCAATCTGATGACAGAGGCAGCAGGACCCTCGAAAGCGTTGGTACACTTCTACACGAACATATGGCGTCATGAAACACAGGCACTGCCGTTAGGATCTCAAGCCACAATAGCTTTCTAGTTTGTTTATAAATCATTTTCATACTACAGTAATTAAAGATTTTAATTTGGTGTTGACTGAGTTTAGTGCCTACTGGAAAAATCTGGTCGATGGTTCGCAAACCAACCGTAATTAATGATTTGCGAAACTGCAGGTTCTAACGGCGGTGATGAGGAAGATTAAAGTTTCCTGAGAAGTTACACCGTGTCGCTGTTCCTTGACTGACTGACTGACTGACCGACCCTAAAGTTGGAGACACTAGGCTCTTTCGAAATTTTAGTAATAATTTAGCAGATAACAGGGAGAAACTTCCCAGACGACGGGAATCTTCAATTATAGATATGCTGGAAAGATTTGCACTGGAAATTTACGACCTTCTATTGGACCTAACACAGGTTTCTAAACTTCAATACGCAGTGTCAGGCGTTAATATGGACCTGAAATACCGGAATATCTCGAAATCCGTAGCGTACATTCGAAAATTAAACGGGCAGTCACCGCCTCCCCAATTTGAGTTTCCAGTACCAGCCAGCAGCACAAATTTTAGCCCCGCCCGTCGCATTGCGTTCCTGTACAGCGCAAACCCTCTTATTAAGTCAGAAGATTAATATTAGTCCACATTTTGTACAAAGATTCAACTCGCACCTCCAACCAATACAGTCTCCATTGTAAAGACCAATTAGTTAATTCTGCAAAAGGAAGTAATCGGAGTTTATTTTGATAACCATATGAAACATACAAATACATTGTATGGGAAAATACAGGGCTTTCTAACCTTAACAGTGGTGGTACATATACAAGATTTTCACGTATGACGTTGTGAAAAAGACATAAAATGATTCACTCCGTGACGTGGTACTCAAATGTTACGAAGGCGTTATTTACTTTCAAAGCGTCATAAGGTGTCACGGTACACGTGTAAACGTAACTTAATTTACGCCCACAAGAAAGGCGCGGCCATCCCTAAGCACATTTTCGCGAAACTGACATTGCCCCGAGACTGCAGACTGTCCCCCTCCTCGTTCTCCGTAACGCAACACTGAAAACGCCTGTGCAAGCGCTGAGCGGGTGGAGAGGGGAGCGAACTGCACCAAATTAAATCAAATTGGAAACAAATTTTGAACTGGGTAAAAACCAATGCAATTTTTACAACATGACTGTAAAGAACAGTAGACGGAAAGTATATAATAGTTGGACATTATATACTTTATTATACGGAAGCGAAACTTGGGCAATGAGACAGCAGGACAAAGGCACAGGAAAAGAAATTTATGAAAACGGCAAAATACATACAAGATTACAAAACCAATGCAGATATTTTATCAGAACTTAAAATTAACTCAGTTGTAAAGAAAATTCAAAATTACATAAATAAATGAACACAACATATTCGGCGAATGGACATGGACAGACTGCCACACTTAAATTACGGAATATCAAGCACGTGGGAAACGAAGCCGACTACAACCCTCAAAAGACTTCTAGACTGACAATGGGACCGACACAGGCCAAAAGGCCTAAAATCCTGCAAGCTATATGATGATTATGATGACAACGACGACGACGATGATGATGATGATGACTGTAAATAACAATAATCAGAATACTCACTTTTTCGGTACGAACACACACACACACACACACACATGACAACGTTACTTTGTCACTACACACTGTAGCTATACACACGACCAAAGACAGGACGGCTCCAAGCTCACAGCAAACTCAATAACACGGTTGCATGGCGTTGCTAGAACTTAATCAACCAATCACAAAAGACACCGAAGTCCGGGCAACACCAGCAAGACCCCGGCCTACAGTCACTGAAGGTGAAACATATTTGAGAACCCCAAGCTCAAGGAAAAAATTCGAAGAACAACCGAACAGAATGGCGGCCGAAAACAGAGTCCCTCCCAAAGTGGAAGGCAGACAGGAAGAAAACTTCAGTAGCGTAGGGAAATGGCGACAGAGAGCGTAGAAAGCGAGACGATAACTGGAAAACAGCGCAGTCAACCGGGCACATTCAACAGCATTATGTGCAAATTTTTTGTGCCATATTTTAACAAAACTGGTTAAGAAACGTGGACATTAGGGGTAGAAATTCACTGAAGTCCTTAAGTATGACTGTCTTTGAACCGATTCTCACGAAACTCACGCTCGATCGAAAACGTTTTTAAAGAAAAACAACGAATTTCATAAAAACCGGATTAACTGTTCAGTCGCTGATGTTAGGTCACAGACGGGCAAATGGACGTGGTCTCCAGATAACGCAGTCTGATTTCACTTCGTAAATTACACCTAAAACACAAATGGCAAAAACGAGTTCCTCGCAAGCAAGCATGAAGTTCGCGATCTCTTGCTGGTCACATACATGATAACAAGATCAACGTTTTCCTTGTAGTGTACCGAACTTGGACATATGGTATATGTGCTGAACAAAGTGTGCTCCTAGACGAACCATAAGCTCAAAATTCATCTGCGAGTACACTCCACCTAAATTTAACGGAAATTAACTGATAATTTTGTGGCTAGCAAGGCCATGACTATCAATGCAATAAGTTCGCATCAGCCCATGGCATAAGTGTTGGCCATGAAGAAGAGTGGGGGCGGGAGCGTACTGACAGAAGAGTAAGGGCAGAAGCGTACTGACAGAAGAGTAGGGGCAGGAGCGTACTGACAGAAGAGTAGGGGCAGAAGCGTACTGACAGAAGAGTAGGGACAGGAACGTTCTGACAGAAGAGTAGGGGCAGGAGTGTAATGACAGAAGAGTAGGGGGAGGAGCGTACTGACAGAAGAGTAGGGACAGGAGCGTACTGACAGAAGAGTAGGGGCAGAAGCGTACGACAGAAGAGTAGGGGCAGGAGCATACTGACAGAAGAGTAGGGGCAGGAGCGTACTGACAGAAGAGTAGGGGCAGGAGCGTACTGACAGAAGAGTAGGGGCAGGAGCGTACTGACAGAAGAGTGGGGGCGGGAGCGTACAGACAGAAGAGTAGGGGCAGGAGCGTACTGACAGAAGAGTAAGGGTTGAAGCGTACTGACAGAAGAGTAGGGGCAGGATCGTACTGACAGAAGAGTAGGGGCAGCAGCGTACTGACAGAAGAGTAGGGACAGGAGCGTACTGACAGAAGAGTAGGGGCAGGAGCGTACTGACAGAAGAGTAGGGGCAGGAGCGTACTGACAGAAGAGTAGGGGCAGGAGCATACTGACAGAAGAGTAGGGGCAGGAGCGTACTGACAGAAGATAAATTCTGAAGGATGAAAGTTTATGCCAACTATCCAATCAATGCAGAAGAACTGAAAAAATATGTTCGACATACCATTTTTATATTTCACATACCAACAATCCGGAACCAACAGACTGAACACAAGGATCACCACAGGAACAGAGGATAGGAAGCACACGCGTGAGTACAGACTTTTAATTACCACTCAACTGGGACACATCGCACGAGTTACCAACCCACACACACCAACACACACCATTTTATTATTGTTTATCCTTTCCACAGAACCCATAGCTAACGCTCATCAGCGTTAGACATCGATGAAGGACAGACAATAAGCCGGAAACCCACATAGGACAGCTGCAACGATAGACACCTACGCGAGCTTTACACTCAAGCTGGCGCATACCCACATCACAGAACACCCCCACCCCCCAGCCACGTCTCTTAATAGTATTAATAATAAATACCACAGATGATGAGATCTCACCATCGTAACATAACATCATAAATCTTATAAAGCATTAATACTATTTCGGAGGAAAATCTGATGATGGCCGGAATAGGCCGAAACATGTAGTTGTTATCATCCTCTAATAAACATCGTTAGATAAAATTGTTGTGTTATTAACTAAATACCTGTACCTATTTATTTATACACAATGGGGATGGCACATTTCAGAACCAACTAAATGCATCAATGTATCAAATTTATTTTATTTTGGAATGACACTCTACATGTTTCGGACAGTCTTTCCGTCCATCATCAGGAGTTCAAGACCGTACATACAGCAACAGGCATTTGTCAAACATATACGGCTGCCTGCATGACAAATGTCTGTTGCTGTACGTACAGTCTTGAACTCCTGATGATGGCCGGAAAGACCGTCCGAAACATGTAGAGCGTCATTCCAAGATAAAATAAATTTGATACATTGGTTCATCTAGTTGGTTTTACTATAGAAATTATCTTAACGATGCACGGCCCTATGAACATTAAATGACAGACATTTCACTACTATGCAGGGTGTAGCAGGAAAACTTCTGCTAGGCTTATGCAGCGTCATATAATGAAAGCCTTTGCTAACAGCTAAAAACTAAAGGGTTAATCATGAATACAGCGTACATAAAAAATTATTTGCTGCAAAATGAAAAGGGTCTCCACGAGGAGAAGACAGAAGATACAAGGCAACCGGATGATGCAACATTCAGAGCTACAGTTGATATGTAGCAAGCGCCACATGCTGTGCACAGTAAACTCGTTTATTACTGCCACAATCCACCGCACACCCCTTCCGCAGGATCCGTAGTTATATTCCGTCCATTGTTTGAGGACCACCACGCCGAATAAAATGATACTTTTGTTCAGTATAAACAAGAGGAAGCTGGAAGCCACCGCAAAATAACCATGAGTACCTTCACACACACACCCCCACCCCCCATGTCACTAGCACACTACTTACTAGTATTGCTACGTCTACAAGCAAAATCCCAATATACACGGATAATAAGGAGACATGAAGAGCAAAGAATTATGTAAAGTTCTGCAGCAAAACCACTATGCATTAACATACCTCATGTAGCTGCTCTGAAGAAAGGATCCACACAGCCTTTCTCTAGGAATATTGAAATAACCCAAGTACCAGTACACATTCCAGAAATGAGATTGCACTAAAAGTTCCGGCAAGCACCACGTGTACGCGGGTGCGCAGTAAATGTGTAAAAGTAGCAAGAAGTGTGTGCATGGTCAGCTCCGTCTGACATTTCCTTTACCATCGCAGAAACGAAAAACCACATGCCTCAAATTCATAACAAAACTTCCGCACAAGTTAACTGTTGTGTCCTGAGTCGTTAACATTAATTGACTTCACACAATTTTACCTCATCCAGGAGACTACAGATGCTGAATCCCGTCAAGTAAAACAAAGACCTTAGCCAGATCTTCTTTACTTTCTTAGTGCCACGCGGTTTCATGCAGGTTCCTTTAATCCCGTACGAAAATTGGGGCCTTTCCTCCTCCAATTTTCAAGAAACTTACAAATGTTCAACGGTAGGCCCTATTATTTTCGTATCCATTGTGCTGGATCTCATCCATATCATACGATACGTGTTGAAAGTAAGTGCAGAAATGTTTTACGACCTTACGCGGTGTTTTCAGGTCGATTACAGCACTACAAATTCAGTGGACGGATTACAAGGTAACTGAATGAAAGCGGTCGCCAGCCCTCATTGAGAGTGCAGGCCGCTGGTGACTCGGTTAAGCTGACAACAGAGGGATGGGCAAGCAAAGAGCTCCGGTTCGCGCCCGCGACAAGACGGAAGCCTCCATTGGTACAGGAATAAGCGGAAATGTTTGTGTGTCCCTTTAATTTCAAGAGGCCAGACCTACGTAGTACGATATTGGGCACAGACTGTAAAGGAATTTGTTAGCTGGAAAGGGGAAATGACAAATAGCTGAAACGCGGGCTGTTTTCCACCGCAACTGACCAATTCACATGCAAGGAGGAGCCCAGCTCAAATGGAGAAAGAGCAGGCAAGCTTTATAAAATTCTATCTTTTCACAGCAGTTACATATGCGTAACGGAACACACAGTTATGGTATTCTGCGTCGACGCGTTGGTCCGAAATGTGCATAACGTAAAACGCTGGGAAGATGATATCTGTTCACAATGCACAGCCTGTCTCCAATTGCATGCTCTGTGCATTTCCATTCTCAGTACTCCTGCTTGTTCCAAATAGCGACTTCCTTCAGTGAGCCTTCACTCGTATTTTTTAAACATTTTTTTACCAAGCCGAATAAATAACATGAATGTATTCAGTGTATAATCAACACCAGCTTATCTGCATACAAAGACTAAAGTTTTTACATACGCCACATTACTAAATTGTAGGGGAAAAAAAAAAGAAACATGATTTTGGGTTGGTCTCCGGTGGCGTAAGGTTCATACCCGATTACATTAAAATTCATGCAGAGGCTGTCAATTTGAAACGACCGAAGCAATTGACAGACATATAGTCAAACCCCATTATAGCTCCAATGTATGTTCACCGCAATTTGTGGTGGTATTTGAAGGTGTCAGTAAATCGAAATACGATATGATAGGAAATTTTTGCCCAAAGACTTTCTTCGGCGCTAAGTGAGGGTGGCGCTATAATGGGGGGAGGGGGTGACTGTACGTTCATTTCTTCAACATAGACCAAAAAAGTACAATAAAAACAGTACATAGCCAAAGGGCCTAAATGTTACTATCGTGGTGATAAATATGTTGCTGGTTGTAACCAGGCTACAAGAATATTGCCTAAAAAAGACAGCATTTCTGCAAGGCCTAAGAGTAGAAGTGAACATTTTATCAGTTTGAAAAGCGTGTTAGTATCAAAGTGGGCCGGTATAGCGCAGTCGCTACGGACTAGACGGTCTGGGGATCGAACGCCGGTGAAGACGAGATTTTCTGCACACGTCCCTACCGGCCCTGACGCCCACCCAGCCTCCTGCATTTGGTACTGGGTCATTCACGGAGATAAACAGTCAGCGTTTGGCGTTGACCACCCGTCCTCATCTAGCGCCGAGGTTGAAGAAAGAGAAGAGCTGTACCTCTTCTCCACTTCTGGGCATTCGTGGCCTGTTGTGGGGTGAAACTGATAACGGCATCCAACGTGGAACAAAATATTCAATACAGATGTTCATAACACAAATTAAAACATAACACACTAACACGACGTCACAAAAATGCACAGGAAAACCACATAGTTCCTCACAGCAGAACGCCACTAGGCAGAATGATTCAAAAATGGTAGAGCTAGAAATACGTAGAGGCGCCCAACTGTACTACAAGCGGTTTTCGCGCGGCATTCCAATTTCGGGAACTTTTGGGTAGCAGTAGTATACCTAACTCAGTAATTTTCTAATGCTGATACCTGAATATTTCCAATGTTCATCAACAACACCATTCCCATTTTCTGAAAAGTTGCAATACCTTGTAAATGATATACAGTGTCTAATTTACCAATTACAATGGAATTACATATAAAGCATTTAAACCTTCAGTTCCTACCACGCATATATAAATATGGTGTCCGTTACCGACATAGAAAATTTAAAATTCCTAAATATTCTGAGAACGAAGTGAAGGTCGTGTGTGAGCTTCATATATGCAACTGTAATGAAGGTTGGTTACAGACATGCACGTGCTCAACGTCATGGTTATAGTTAGAAATGCAGTTTTATAGCGTTTGTCTAATGTTATATTCCCAGGGACACACAATCACATGCGAAACTTAATGAAATACAGGACTGTAGCAGGTACTGCTCTGTGCTCACGCCACAACATCAATATACCGATCTCGCGGTGGTGCGAATTAAAAAGAAGCCAATTCACCCGAATCATCCGTTGACCCGCCTGACTTTTTCACTCCAGTAATTGGAATCGTCAGATCCTACGCAATTCCGGATGTAATCCATTTCTCTGGAACCTAGCCGCTATAATGAGACTTTTACGATCCTTCTTGCACAGTAGTAGTAGTAGTAGTAGTAGTAGTAGTAATGCTGCAACCTCATCTGTACAATTCTGTGTAAATTTTTCCGATAGTCAGGCCTATCCTTTAACGGAATCGCCACGTCAGCTACAGCTATTGCTACTACTTATACTACTACTACTACTACTACTACTACTACTACTAGTAGTAGTAGTAACAGTAGCTGGCGTGGCGATTCCATTTGTACTGGCGGTAGTAGTTCTAAGAGTAGTAGTAGTAATTACAGTAGTAGTAGTATCTGACGTGGCGATTCCATTAGCAGTGTTGGTGGTGGTGGTAGTTGTAGTAGTAGTAGTAATAACAGTAGTAGTAGTAGTAGTATCTGGCGTGGCGATTCCATTAGCAGTGTTGGTGGTGGTGGTAGTTGTAGTAGTAGTAGTAATAACAGTAGT
>Ga0123354_10003592_pt1 | contig 21485 bp, 14 predicted proteins | sample TergutLab28metaG_2_FD_97872 | JGI IMG/M metagenome (GOLD analysis project Ga0123354, IMG submission 97872) | Labiotermes labralis P4 segment gut microbial communities from Petit-Saut dam, French Guiana - Lab288 P4 | ecosystem: Host-associated > Arthropoda: Insects > Digestive system > Gut ... | reverse complement strand
TACAAAAGACAGCTATACTTGGAACATCACACATAATACGGAAAGTACTGCAATGTGAAGCTTGAAGCCTCAGCAGTGGGGATCACCGCTGGTTCAAGAGAAGTACCAGGAAGAAATGCCTGTGACAGGAGACATACATATTGTATAATAATAATAATAATAATAATAATAATAATGCATCAAATTCAAGCATGACGTGGGGCGAATGTAGTTCTGACGGGGCGTTTGAGACATGAATGCGGGAGTAGTCGGAAAATCTAAAGAAAAGAGACTGCATTAGAGACGCAGACTTAAGTGTTAGGATAACAAGAACGAAAATGTAAGTACGTTACATTTTGGTGCTTTCGCAAAACCATTGTTGAAGTAGAAGAGCAACAATACGTTCTCTCTTCATCGCTGGCCTAAACAGAGCTGTCAACAATATAATAATTGTGACGTTTTACTGACCGTGCATCTCAGTATATTTATCTCAGTAATTAACCAACTTGATGCACAAAATGTTTGTTTTACAATAAGTTTATTTCATGCTTCTACATGTTTCGAGTACATGTGCTCATCATCAGGAGGTCAAAATTGTATTATACAGCCGCTGGTATCATCACACCTAATAGGTGTGATGATACCAGATGATAAATATAACAATGTTCAGTGTTGCCATAGAAATGCAACAATTGATTCCCTTGGCACTGTTGTCGAGCTACAAAACATTTCATACTGTTGTTAACGATAATAACTATTAAACAATATAAGTGTGACGTACACTTGCGCTAGTTACCCGACATGCAAATCTCGTATTTTCTGCGCCGTGTTATGTTTTCATCTGTGGCCTGTAGGGATCTACCATAATTTTCCACATTATCTTTTAAAAGCCACGATTTTAGGGGGAAAAAATATTGAACATCAAATGTGGGATTTTATTTGCTCTACAAATTATGTCGGAACTATTTGTTATTCTAAGAAGAACTCCTCGTGATACTATCATAAATATACACTGGTCTTCATATAAAGTACCAGTTATAATTGTAAGATTTTAATGAAACTAGAAATCTCATGACACATTTTCGAAAATTCTTCAAATAAAAAACTTCATGACAATTAGTCTAGCGGAAGTGGTATTTTCTCCATGAGGACGGACGGACGAACAGACATGACGAAGCTAACAGTCACTTTTCGCAGTTTTGCGGGCGGGCCTACATACTGACGATAAGGCCAGTGATGTTATCAACTTTACCGACACACGTACCGCCAGCTGAAACACAGAATACACTTCTTTAATCACGCAGTTTATTTGTGTTTCGTTTTATCCCAAAGTAAACTTTAATTGTGTCTCTAAATACCATTAACTGTTTTTTATTGGACCGGGACTTTGTTCTCCGTGGGAAAGAAACTGATGGTTGACATAGGCCCACGTTACATGCATGCAGCCTGCAGTCTGTCTTACGACAAATCCATAGCCTCTTCCACAACAAATTCTCCATAAAGTGCAAACTATTGCTTCGCTTTTCACTTTAAAGTATTCTCTCTTTTCCTTAAGTTCACCCAGTAGATGATTACGTCTTCTTCCTCGTCTTCCCATCACCACTTCTATCCTTCCCTCTATTTTCCTTTCAATAACGTGTTTCACGAGGCAGTTAAAACACAAGATGTGACTCATTCAATTAAACTTTTTTCTATTTATTGTATGTAAGATATTTCTGTCCTCTTTGACTCTAAGCAATAATTCTTCATTTCTCACACGATGGTTCCAAATGATCTCCAACATCCTTCTTCAGCATCGCATTTCAGAACATTCCAGACATTTCTGATCTACTTCACAAAGTGTCCAAGTTTCGGGACCAAACAAAGCTGGGCTCCAAAATTAGCACTTTACCATTATTTTAATTGTTCAGCCTATATTATTTTACTTCAAACAAGAGCAATTTACTAACTTGTTACATAAATTAATATAAATCCTCGAAGGATTATAGACATAGTATGGACAGGACTTATCTGCTTCGGGATGGTGTCAAAATTGTCTTCCTTTTTCCAAGATACTTAAGTTTTGTGTTAGATAAGAGGCACAAAATATCTTCACGAACTGAATATCATCTTCTCAAGAAGAACTCGACAATGCAGATTTATTTAGTTCATGTTGCTTGAAGTTTAGTACAAAAACGGCGAGTCCTTATGACGTAGTTTTGCATAGTTTTTTGGTTTTCCTTTATTCATTACATTTGGTTCTGGTTACCTGTCTCTGATAGCATCGCACTAATCAATCTGCTTTCAGTTCCGGATAGATTTAAGAAGAACCGTCCAGACATGTGTGCAGACGCTCAAAATAATAATCTTGAATGACATAAATTTCATCTCATTTTATTATCTAGGTCAGTATGACAGATTCAGCAAAGCCAGTCTTTAATAAAAATGTCTGTCTGAAAGTTGTAATTAATGTCTTTCAGAGTGACATGTTTTTTCATTACTAAAATATTATAATTAAATGATACAAAATATTTGAATAATGACTGAAAGAGGCAGAACTTTTCATTACTTCTACAAGTTACTTCCTTATAATATAATGAGCTCAGACAACGCAGTCCGTGCATTTACCTGCATATGGGGTGGATTTCATTTCCAGCACGGGGAATGGATTTTTCTTTCCTACAAAATATTCAGACCAGCTCTGGAATACATGTAGCCTCCTATTCAGTGGATAACGAAGAGGTTTTCTCCTCAGATAAAGCGGCTGGAGCGTGGAGATCTTAAGAATAAGTGGATGTATACCTCCATTTCATCAATGATGCCATGAATGCCCCCTATGCAACGAGAATGAGAGTGTGGATCATATATTACTAAAATGTAATGAGACACATAATTAGAGAGAAGAATTTTTAGATAACAAATAGCTATACACAAATGAAGAAACAACATAAATGAAAATAGTCTCCTGGAATAAGAGCATAGAATTGAACAAATATAAATACATTTTTATACAAGTCGAACTACAAGTGGAAAAATGACATTACAAAAAAAAGTTTCGAAGTTCAGAGGAAATGAGAGAGAGCGGCAAATGCAAATACAAATGTGTTAATACATACAAATAATTAGACGAGTTTAACACCTGACAAAACGTAGTAATTAGTCACGATAAATCTTAACCATTAATATTAAAATAACCGACGTGTACGTACAAAACCCGCTCTTACAATTAAGTCCAAAGACTTAAAAGAAGCTCAACTAAATAATTCGAACTTGATAATATTTCGCGACCTGCAGAGGAAAACATTTACTTTACCGACATAAAAACTTGGTTTACTCAAAACGAATATCAGGGACAAAGGATGTCAGGCCTGCTACCATAATTGTCTTCCTCAACCTGCATTATATATATATATATATATATATATATATATCCCTCACACACGCACACATCAGTACGAACGCATACATATTCCTAAGAAAATATGTTTTGAAATTAGTTGTGATTTATCGCGGTCTTTCCGTCCAGAATTCCTCACAATAAATTCATTTGACCAGTTTCCAACTAACGGTCTTGTTATTTGCCATTCGACTTTTTAATTAAAGTTAAAAGAATGTGTCACACTTCATTGTCCTTCAGAACTAAACAATCAGTAACCTTAGACTAGGAAACGCAATTGTTCCAAGCCCATGAAATCAAACGGTACACCCAAGAACAACAGTAATTGAAGTATACGTTTAGAGCTGCAACTGACGATAAAAATATGACGGCTGAGAAAGCCGAAACATGTAGAAGGGATGAAGATATAAATGTGTTTTCTATTTACGAATTTTTGTATATTTAAATTGTAATGCACGGCGGAAAATATTTTACAAAAAGTAAGACACCAGACTCTACAACAAATGCACCGAATGCGTCGTCTTACTCATTTATCTCCCATCAGATACACTGCAGTAAATTACCTGAAGGGCACGGGCGTGTATGTGGGATTACACCTTGCCTGTTCACCCAAATCCTGCCTTCTTGTCTACAGTTACAAAAGAACGTCTCTCGCTGATGGTATCTCTGACCGCGTTCCACTACTTCTTCGCATTTTTTCCCCCCCGCCAAACCTTGCTGCATTTATCGTGTTGAAAGTTACGAAGCAAGTGACCTCGGCCCATATTGTACAAAAACTGCAGTCGCCCGCAGTTCGTTTCATGTTCCGGGTTTCTTTGCCGGTGTTCTTACATCTTCAGCTTCTAACGCCACATTACTGGTCTAATTCTAGAACACAGTGACAGAGCATGTTCATGGACAAAGATGGCATAATTTTTGGCAAGCTTCTAGATTACGGAAATAAAGGAGGTGAAGTAATCAGTGTTAACAATTGACATACTTATTGCCGTCAACTACAACAAATTGTATTATTCCCGTCAATGCCTGCTACATGTTTCAGCTGTACTGGCCATCTTAGGGCATTAAATACGTGGTATTTGACGCTCAAAATAAAATGCATATTTATATAAAGGTTTATTCGAAATGATTGTCGGGGTTTTAACAACTTTCATACACAATACACTTGAGAAAGGTAATGTGTATTTTTTATTTAATAGAACAAAACTTCAAGTATTTGTTACATACCTTATAGGTGCTCTATATGTGAACCCTTTGTGATTCTACAAACATCAACACGATAATCGAGCTCGTCCCAAACTGTTTGTAGCATGTCAGCTGTGATAGTTTCAATGGTGGTTCTGATTCGTACCTCAGTTCTGGGATACTTGCGGAAAGAGGAGGAACATAAACTTGATCCTTGACGTAACCCCCATAGAAACAAATCACATGGAGAACGAGGTGGCAAGTTGTTAAAACCGCGACCAACATTTTGAATAACCCTGTATTTTGGATCTGTACGACCTCACAAATATCACAAATCATAGTACCAAAAAGTTGACCAAAAGATAAAAAATAGGGTTAATAATCTGCTCTTCCCCTTCTTTTTTTTCTTTTGGTTTTGAAACTGAACCCGTTTCCTTAGACATATAAAATATACAAAATAAACGACCAAGAAGGATAACCGAAATAAATGGCCTAAAGATGTATTCCTGTTTTATTGGTTCCACACTCCACGCATTGAGAAACTAATGTGACTCAAACGGTGAAGCTTGTAGCTTGCTTTCGAGTTAGTGTCTAGTTAAAGACTGGGATGGAACTCTGAATATTCTGACTTAACGTGTTTCTTGTTTTTCTCAAGTCCCAAAGAACAGACATAAATTAAAATTTCGTAAGCTCTTAATTTTTATCCTTTTCTTGTGACTTCCAACTTCAGATTATTCTAAACGGAAATGCTACAATTAATAGTCATGAAATGCTGATAATCGGCCTGAGTGCCTTAGAGCACGTTTTTATTAATTTTCTTAATCCACATTTTTACTTTTATCCATCTAAGGGACTACGTTTATCCTACATAGCGCAGCGATTACTATTATATTGGCATTGTATCTGTTTCAGAGCAAACAGTTTCTGTAGCCTTATAATGAAAGCCAACGATACGCAATATTTCTCATATTTATTTGATAAAGTACTCTACATGTTTCGGACAGGTCCACCGTCCATCACCAGGAATATCACAACACTGCTACACCCAATGGTTATTTCTCATGCTAGTTCCGTCGGCGTCTGCTAGCTAGCAGATGCCAACAGAACTAGCTTGACAAATACCTATTGATTGTATACAATGTTCAGATATTCCTGGCGATGGACGGTGGACCTCTCCGAAACATGTAGAGTAAAGGTAAAGCAGTCCATTACAGGCCTGGAGTGTCCCAGAGGGTTCCAGGAAGTTAAGGTTCCCAGATTACATGACAACGGCACAGGGTGGTGGTAAGGTTGTCAATCGTACGCACCGTCCGCCTTTACCCCCAGGAAATGCTCCTGGTACTCATTTCTGTTAGAGGTCGAGTCTACTCCAGGACCATAGAGCGATCGGAAGGATTATGTCAATAAAAAATTCCAATGAAACCATCTGGAATCGAACCAGCGACCTTCCGAATTGTAGCACAGCACTTTACCACTGTACCACCGCGGTCCAATATGTAGAGTACTTTATCAAATAAATATGAGAAATAGTGCATCTCGTAGACGTTCATTATAAGAACATATCACGATGCACGGTCCACTGAATGCCGAATTTGAATGACAGGTCCTGTAGCATTGCATGGCATTAAGCAGTTGGTATTTATAATCGGAAATCATTTTCTTGTAAGGCGGGTTGATGTGGACTTTTAAACTATTTAAACACATTCAGACTAGAAAGAAAGTTTTATGTCAAATTAAAATTACTAATGGAATTATGATAATTTACACACTTGACTAGTCTAGGTTCTAAGTGAGGTTTTCACAGACAGCCCTCAAGTCGCTTGACTATTATACATATTATCTATCAAGGAACAAGTATGAATCACTGTTGCACTGAAAGTGCACACTCAGGACTTCAGAAATGGCATTTACAGCCTTCCGCATGTCATGCTTATCTGTCTCCTGCCTTCTCTACTTTTGTCAATAGACAGCACACAGCTACAGAATCGTGAGAGGAATTTCATCAATATGATATTACGGAATTTTGTTCTACAATATTTTTCGGTGTTTTGTTAAAATCACACTGGATAATGGGAACACTAAAAGCACAGCACAATTCCCCCTTAGACAGAGCTCTATCTTTGTGATGGGTTTAAGAGAATTTACGATACTCAGTCATGGAATTTAATTTGGTAAGGCCCTTGAAGTAGTAGTTTAACCTGCCTGAAAATAGGTCAGGGCCGGGATAGTACAGTCGTTGTAGCGACTCACTACAGGCTGAACGGTCCGGAGTTAGAACTTCGGTGTGGGCAAGAGATTTACTATTCTCCACACCCGTCCAGGCTGGCCCTTGGGCCGCTCAGTCTCCTCTACAATTGAAACCGAAGCTCCTTTCCGGGAGTAAATAGGCCGGAGCGTGGCGCTGACCACAGACCACATCTAGTGTCGAGGTTGAAACTGGGTAGAGATAATCTTCTTCTCTTCCTGCGTGTCTTCATGTTCTGTTATAGGGTTAAGTTTAATTTACTTCAATATGGGTCTGTTATACCGGAATGTAAGACCATAAGAGTAACCAGTGGAAACAGGGTGTTTAGTTAATATATATAAAAAATAGTGTGCATTGTGCTCTGTAGGAGCAGCGTGTTGCATAGACAGTAGTTTACATAACACAGTGCAAACGGAAATTAAATATAATTTTTCTAATTGCTTCTTTTACGAACATCCTCGTTGTTCGAAAAATGTGAAATAACATGAAGTCTTCATAAAAGCGACGTCCGACAAGACACACTTCACACGTCCCATCTGGAAGACATCTCTTCACATCACACGTACCGATACTGTTGTCTGTATGCATATTGTGTACAGAATACAAACGGCTGCGAGCTTTGACTGACAGAGGCCCTCTGTCACATAGCTTTAGTATCGAAATGTTTAATTTTGCTCTTGTCAAATTTATGTATTCTAAAACTGTAGCATTGTAATGATATCAATGAGGGCGATCAGCACCTATATTATCGTGTTAGACATGTTTCCCATTGTTCTAGAAGACTTCCGTGAGGATTTTGATGTTTTGCTAACCGTGCATCTCAGTGTAATCTTAATAATTAACCAACTTAATGCACAAAATCTTGTTTTATAATAAGTTTATTATATGCCTCTACATGTTTCGAGCACTATTGTACCGTCATCAGGAGGTCAAATTGTATTATACAACAACTGGTATCGTTACACTCTGTAGGTGGTCGTCCGGACGAGCACTTACAGAGTGTGACGATACCAGATGCTGTATAATACAATTTTGACCTCCTGATCATGAGCACATAGTGCTCGAAACATGTAGAGGTATATAATAAACTTATTATAAAACAAGATTTTGTGTATTAAGTTGGTTAATTACTAAGATTCCCTGAGGATGGCATCCCGATATTGAAATATGTTGGATTTGATCATCATCATCATCATCATCATCATATATCTTTTATGGCGATGGGCCACTTGTTGACCCGTTCCGATCTCACGTATCCAGAAGTCTCTTCAAAGGTCTACCATGATTCCTTCTGCCAGTTCGGGAGCAGTATTGCATTACCCTGGTTAATCCATTTCGAGGTGTTCTATTTATATATTGTGTCCAGCTTCTCTTGTATTCCAGTAATTTGTCAAAAATTGGTGTTATTTTTACTCCTTTGCAATTTATCCATTTTTGTTGTTGTAATCTGTCCAAGTGTATCCTGCTGTAGGGCTTGTTAACTGTCACTAATTGTTTTTTTTTAATGATTTATACTTTATTGTACTTTATTAACTGCAATTGTTGACTGCTGTGTTGAATGCAAGAATGTGCACGGAGTAACTCAAAATCCGCAACTACAGTTGATTAGTAATTTATATAATCTTGACAGTCATCTGCTGACATGACAAAATTTTTCCCACGTAAACGGAATTTGTCGATAATCTAACAGAAGTTGTTTACAGATTACGAAGCGGAAGTATTGCTATTGTCTTCATGGCTGATTACTCATGGGGACTCCTAGTGAAGTTGTGGGAAAATAGCGGTAGCTGCTGTCACAGTGAGTCGTCCAAGGACAGACTCAGATCAATTATAGTCTCTATGGAAACCAGGTGTCGTGGCGCTGTTTTGCAACATCAGTCAGCTAGAAACAGGTGTCTTTCGGTGCTGTGTTTATTATATGTCTACGTACAGGTATGGCTCATGATTTTCTCTTTTTCTTTACAGCGCATGTCTGAAATATAGGTTATGACATATCCACCCACTCCCTATGAACAATACATAATTAGAGACGAGGATAGTAATTGCGCCGTAGACTGGTGACGTCAGAGTGTTGCTATGATACGCCCATCGAGATTATACTTAACATGCGTAATTTCGCATAACGTTTTGACTTAGAAGCGAGAACGACAAAGAATACGGAAAACGTAAATTTATTTCCGGATATCTTTGAAAATATTTTGAACATAATTGTGTAATAAATTGTTTATTATATACCGACATATGTAGAAATAAGTACTGTAAATTTATATTAAATTACTCCGACATGTTTCGGTGTTAACACAGCATCTTCAGGGAGTTTACAGTTGTGTTAGCTAAAGTTATGAATTATTAAAATGATAAAATACATTAGAGTAATGTGGCCGCATATGCAATTGTGTGTGCGTATGTGTGTGTGTGTGTGTGTGTGGTGCACGGTGTGAACATAAAAATAATTGTATAATCTTTATCGTTGCACCGTGCATTTTGTACGTAGTTTATTTAAGTAACACACCAACAAACGCACACATATAGTCTTTAATAATCTAAAGTTTACATTAAAACACTTAAAACGCTCCTACATATTTCGATCATACGATCATCCTCAGGGAGCATACTTTGTTTCTTGCTAAATTTACAGTTTAAAACGCAGTTCAGTTGAACAGCGTACGACTCACACATAACACACGATATATTGCCACAGCACCAAATTAGTATAACGCAGTAAATCACTAAGTGTTTTAAACTATAACTTTAGCAAGGAACAAAGTATGGTCCCTGAGGATGATCGTATGATCGAAACATGTAGGAACGTTTTAAGTGCTTTAATATAAATTTTAGATTATTAAAGACTATATATGTGCATCTGTTTGTGTGCTAATTAAATAATTGTATAATGTTTTATTTCACGCCTGATTTAGGGATGCGCCACTACAGGCACTTGTCTCAACTTTACTCATTCCAAACGGTTTGGAAAGTCAGCATTCGTCACATCGAAATAAATTCCGAATGACGTTATTTTTAGTGGAGAGGACTGTTAATTGCATACCTTTGGTACTCTTCCGGGGACCGCGGTAGCACAGTGGTTAAGGTTCTGTGCTACAAATCGGAAGGTCGCTGGTTCGATTCCAGATGGTGTCATTGGAATTTTTCATTGACGTAATCCTTCCGATCGCAATATTGCCCTGATGTCGACTCAGCATCTAACAGAAATGAGTACCAGGAGTATTTCCTGGGGGTAAAGGTGGCCGGTGCGTAAAGCTGAAAAACTTACCATCATCGTGTGCCGTTGTCATGAGATCTGGGAACCTTAACTTCCTGGAACGCTCTGGGTACCTCGGGCCTGTAATGGGACTGCTTTACCTTGACCTTTACTTTACCTTGTACTCTTTCACGTACCTATACAATTGATTCTGGTGTATTGCTGGATTAGCAGAGCAATTAAACTTGTATTTGAAGTATAAAAATCTACTCAAATAAATGAAAAAAATCTCGAAATTCCCAGCACCTCAGCTTCTTGTGTGTTACAGCACACGCTGAGCAAATGCAACATTCACACGCCCTTGAGACAATCCGTAAAGGTAGAGCAGTCCCGTTACAATCCGGAGTGGCCCAGAGGGTTCCAGGAAGATAAGGTTCCCAGATTTCATGACAACGGCACAGGATGGTGGTAAGTTTGTCAGCCTTACGCACCGGCCGCCTTTACCCCCATGCTACTGGTACTCATTGCTTTTAGAGGCTGAGCCGACCCCAGACACATAGTGCGATCGGAAGGATTTTATATCAATGAAAAATCCAATGACACCAGCTGGAAACCAGCGACCTCCCGATTTGTAGCACAGCACCTTAACCACTGTGCTACCGCAGTCCCCGGAGACAATCCGTAGTGAAGTATAATATGAAGACTCTTTCTCTAGATAAAAAAAAGACCACTTAAAATTCATTACGATTTTTCATGTCAGAATCAAAGCAACAGCCCAAATGTACTGTTTGTCTTTAAACACCGATACATGTCCATTTTACTACGTGATTACTTTGATTCTCCTAACATTATCTCAGAAAATATGTCCTAGTTTTACTTGCAAACAATTTATAGATATTTTCTAGCAAGGACTCTTAAAACATCAATGTTCCTTAATTCCTAACCACTCTTCCACGTCAAGCCCATTGTAACATAGCTGATATAATTGTCGTGAGAGTGAGACTAATATAGTTTATCTGCGAGTATGTCTGTATAAGAATACACGATACAGCATTTTTCTGCCTTCACAACTCCCCATTTAGTTTCGATAAATTTCGTTTTAGGGTATTGTTTCAGTCAATTCGAAATAAATCATTCTCTATGAATAAACGAAACCTTTCGAAAATCACAGACAATTTGTTGAAGATAAGTAACGGTACTAGCTGACATCCTGAATACAAAGTAAGGGACGGTTATAAAATAATCATGAGTTAAAAATTATTAAAGGTGAGTGTTCTGGAAAGTAGGCTTTAAAATAAATGTTTCATATTACTAAAACTTGATATCTGCAAGCATTATTCATGTATTTACATACAAATCTTGTTTGATCTTCGTAGGGCAGGATGCAGTTTCTGTCAGAACACCTGCTAATTACTGACCGTTATAGGACAGACATTCATCTGAATACAAGCGGAGATACGATCTCTGTCTTCCTGTTCTTTCATAATTCTTTCGCGAATAAAGGCAGAGACATAAATGACCCTACAGGTTTCTTGGAAAAAGAACAAAGCCAGTCAAACATTTGTTAATTAGTGTTGCTTAATACCCGCCAGGAAGATAAATTGCATACACAGTTATATGGAAATGTGTCTCACATATACCAAGTGACCAATTTTATTTCATATCCACTTGTTTATCAAGACAATGTCAAATGCATAAAAGAAATTTGCTTATTAACATAAATCAATTGCAGTTTTCTTCTAAATGTCATTAAAATTCACCAAGGATTTTATTAATTTCCAACTTATTTCAGTCTCTTGTTACTTCTTCTCGCTTTAGACTCAAAAAAAGAGGTACGTGTTTGGAGAAAACGCGATGAGCAGTTTCATAAATTTTATTCTAAGCGAAATATTTCATGGCCATTACATCAAGCATGATAACAACGGACGGACATGCAAAAGGCTAGGCTTTGCATGAAATGCACAGACTTAAACATTTTAAATATAACTAACAAACAAACAAACAGCCAACATAGCATGTAGGCCTGTATTTTCAAAACTATTTAAGTTCAGATGTTCTTCCAAGTGCAAGCTAGATTGAAATGTTACAGAGTTGATTAAGGTTACATCCCTTAATGTATATAAAATTGGTTTATTCTTTTAATCTCAATTTTTATGCTTTGTTCTGTCCTTGATTTAAAGCCAAACAAGAACTAGAAATTTGTAGCTTGGCGCAGTTTTTTATTAAGATTTTCTGTAAATATATTTGTTACAGTAAATATTAACATTGTAGCTGTTTATTTTTTGTAACCTTAAATTAATGACTATAAACTGGATTAGGTTTGTTGTTTTAAGGAAATTATTTACCGTTGTGTTTACCGTCAAATAAGATTAAGAATGAACATTCCGTCAGGACAACATACATCTCAAGATAACTGAACATCTTATTTCTACGCCATGGACCAAAGGCACCAACTGAGGGAGAAGTGTGCATCAGAGTGTAGTATGATGATTGGTGGTAAAAGCAGGTACACTGCGGTCTGTATTTAACTCGATTAGGATGGGGGTCGTGGAAATGTCTTGTGAGTATGGCGATAAATATTCAGCGCTCACGAAAGGTGGGGAATATTTTGGCTAGCTGAGTGATCATTACCTCCCGGAGAAAATGTGTCTCCTTGAAGTTCAACATGTCTACTATATGACTAAAGTCACCCAGGACGTTCTGTAGAATGCGTAAAAGCATCTTGTTATAGGGTGTACATGTATAGCTGATGTAAAACGCACTAGGCCCAATGTGTAGAGAAAACGTAAAGGTGTGGTGAAGAATTTGTATTGTCTAGAGAATTATAAGTCTCAACTCTTGTGCAAACTGCATGCAATGTAACAAAAATCGAATCCGAAAACTCGTTCTTTAAATCAGATAAGGTACAGGTAAGGAGAGTTAAGATTACAAAATTACCCCGTAAATGGTCACTGGAATTTATAAAATAATTTCTCAGTATTAGCAGTAACAAATTTGAGAAGCACCTGTCATATTAATAAAGAGTCTTGCACAACACATACACAAGTTTTCCGGACACATGTACATTATAGTGTAAAACTGTTTTTTTAATATATAATTTCAATAACACAAAAAGGGTATGAATCACCGTCAGATTGAGAAGCATCATGCCACTATAGTAATATTTTGTTCGCCCTTTAGATGTTTTATAGGGATGTGAGACGTTAAAAATTGCCCTTATTAAAATAGTTTATATAAATATGTTAAATATCGTATTTGCACTTTTTCACTTTTTATTACGCACTTCATATCCTTCCCGTACCGCTTAATAGTTAAGCGTTTATTCTTTATATACTACAATGTCACGAAAATTTCCCAGACTCCACAACAATACTGTTTTCACAAGGGAAGTGAACACTCTGCAATAGAGAACTGAAAGAGAAAGCCTGTTTTGGTACCATTGGTAGTGTAGACACAGTTTAATGAGAGCTGCAGTTAATTAGCGTTTGGATGGTAGAGTCCAAGCCATGAAAAATGTAGGAGGAATGGAAGTAAAACTCCACTTATTCTTAACATCAACACTAGATACATGTGAGTGGCCAACTTCACGCTCCCGCTGCTTCATCTCTGAGAAAGAACACCGGTTCCCATTGGATAGGAGGTTGGGTGGGCCGCAGCGCGGGTCTGGACGTTTTGAAGACAGAAAAGTGTTTGCTCCTTCCAGGATTCAAACTCGGGACTTTCCAGGCCGCAGTCTAGTCGCTATAATGACTACGCTATACCAGCGCCTACTTATTAAAACTACTGTAGTGCAATCAGAAGCACCAACAGCATTAATACCATTGCACGCCTCTGCACATGTCCAGAGGCAGTTCCAAACACCTCACTTCCTTCAAATTTCTGTTCTTACGATTTATCTGCGTGTTATTCTTCTCCATCTCGATGTTTAAAATGGATATTCCCTCAAGTTTACCGTCAGACATTCTGAAAGCACCCTTTGTGCCATTCGAGCTAGGCCTTTACCTATATTCTTACATTTCACCATCTCAACCTTCTTAAGTACCCGTAAAATTTAAGAAGCTCCTCATTACCGTCTATCCTAAACTTCGAATTTCCAAATATTTGCCGGATCTCTGTTTTCCACATTCATAATAAGCTTCGCGCCCCCCCTCCCCCATTTAAGAACGTCATAGCGCCCATAGAGGTCAGCTGGCACAATTAAACTGATGACCGGCTTACGGGATATAAGCATAAATTTTTGGGACATTCAGACGAATATGGACTTGTCAGTGAAATCCATGCACTTCTGGCTCATCTATCGTTTAATGGCTCTTGGCAATGTACACTAATTATTTAAATAGCTTAAATGGAGAATATACTGCAAGATGTGAAACCAGTCTTGGGTTATGACAGTGTGCCGGATAATAAAACTAACGGAACAGATGTAATAATTGTTCATACTCTTCAATTCGTCGCTAGGGAGGGGTAACTGGTCAGATTCAAGCTCCTCCCACCTTGTCCCCGAATAAATAGTCCGTGCTACAAAATACAGGGGAAGCTAAGCGTGCCCCATTGTTGGTCTGCACGCCATGATGACACAGTACCCTCCCCTTATCGACAAATGAACGCATATAGTCAGTCCTCCTACCATAACTCAAAGCCTAAACAGGATTGTGCTACACGTGCTAGGATCCTACAACTAAACTGTGTGTATCTGAAGATCCACTGACTCCTTGAAGAACGAGTCCATATCCACCCAACGTTCTATCTGACCGTCCGTCATGCGGTCCATTATGGCGCTGGGCTCCTTTTGTAGTTCATAACCAGACTTCATCTAAGGTCATGACTGTTATTCTATTATGCGCCTTGGTTGGCCATCTATCACAGGTCTATGCGTTGTCATAACTTCTGGCCTTTGTCTTTGATCTGCACAGATCTTCAAGTAAGCACATCCACATAAATATTCAATATAAATTGTTTGTGTTTCTTTCATACACGCTGTCTGTCAGTACAGGTCCTGTATAGCAGTTCATGCCATGTATCACGTAGAGTTTTGTTGCAATGGCACATAGTGTGTCCGAATAAATGCCGGCATGTTTTGTTGCAATGGCACATAGTGTGTCCGAATAAATGCCGGCATGTTTTGTGCTTCGCTTTTTCCTGCGCTGCATTATCATCCTCATCGTGAAGGACGCAATGCCTTTCAACAATACCAGTCGCCACGGTGTAACAACGCAGGTCTTTATCTTCTTGAGAGTCGTTACTGTGACGCATTGTAAATCTTTCAGATGAATCTCATATCGTACAAAAAGGAAACTTCACGTGTATTGAGTGGAGAAAAGGATACACAATACGATTTTATTGGTGGGACATAAAACATCACGAGAATGCGCCCCGCCATATGTTATCAGAAACTTGGCAAATGAGTAAGCATAAACATACACGGCAAAAAAAAACCCCCACCAAATTTCAGATGTCACCTTCAAATTAATCCCTATTTCACTCTAATTTCCAAGTTTCTGGCGTGAAACGCGTTGGCCTAACTTTTAACTTTTAACTTTTGAGCAACAAAGTATGAAACATAGCATAGAAAACAAATCAGTTATTTTTTACATCCGTTGGTTTTCTATACATTACAATTCAATTCAAGATTATGAAACATATTAAATTTTCCTTTATTTAGTTGTCATAACACTTAAACAAATGTGAAATGAATACTATGGTCTACGGATGCATTATATCTTGTTCGCAGTTACAATATTGTATCCTTATTGTAATAAGACCCAGCAGAATGCACGTTTTACTTTCAGTTTATTTTACGATTAACCTCCATATTTTTCGAGCAGGTTTACTGTTTATCATCAGGAGGTATTAGTCTGTATACACAGCAATTCGTATGTATCATGCTTTATGTTATGGAGTTCCATCCTGATCCTGCTAGCAGCCAGCCAGCATAAACGCACAATACATACCAGTCGCTGTATACGCACACTAATACCTCCTGATGATGAGCAGTAAACCTGCTCGAAACATGTAGAAGGTAATCGTCAAATAAATTTAAAGTAAACAGTGCATCCTGTTGATTCTTACTGCATTAATATCTCACGATACAGGGTTCACAAAACATTTAAAAAAAGAATGGTATCCTGTTGACGATGAAGACAAGAGCACTGCTATTTTCGAAACGTCGGTAACTATTTACTAGTCAATAAAGCATATTCCAACAGAGTTTAATTTTCAGTGACACCGAAAAGAGACTCTGTAACCTCTTAACATGAATGAGATGTTGAAGTGGAATGCGAACACCTCGCTAACGTGGTTTGTTCATTACGGGTTGGTAAATATTTTGTACCTTCTAGGCGTTTAGCTTAATTATTTTTGGGCTCCGGTCAGGAGACTTTAAAGACAGCTACCTCCATCAATGGCTGCTTTCGCTTTCCCGTTTATTCGCAGCAGGAAATTACAGTAGCCCCTGGTATCATCACACCTATAAGTGTGATGATACCAGGGGCTGTGTAATACAATTTTGACCTCCTGATGATGAGCACATGTGCTCGAAACATGTAGAGGCATGAAATAAAACTTATTGTAAAACAAAAATTTTGTGCATCAAGTTAGTTAATTACTGAGATAAATATACTGAGATGTACGGTCAGCAAAACGTCAAAAGTCTACCCAGGTTTAACTCGCGAGGGATGATGATGATGATGATGATAATGGAGGATGATGATGACGACGACGACGACGACGATGATGATGCTTATTCATAAAAATGTTACAGATGACAAACTTTCCCAAAATTGAATGATTTCCTTGCAATGGACTCACAAATGTTCGTTTAATCACTCTGTAAACCCACATTCCATTTCAAACTCATTTCATGTGAGAGCGTTCAACTTCCTTTTAGTAGTATTACGTTCAGACAGCTCTACTCCCATCTACACAAAATCTGAAAATTTTCATTGCTATACATAAGAGAACAAATTGCATGTCGGTTAGGTTAGGTTCCTTTGCTAGTCAAGCGTAAAGAAAGAAACCAAGCTTTATTCTGAGTAAAAGCAACCCTTATTGATGTGGAAGAGAGAAGAATATGCTATTAAGGATATTACCAGTAAAATGAACGCCAAAAAAAGTGTGTGTTTCTGTTGGAATGGTCAAATTTTAAGGATCAGTTCAGTGACAAAATTCTGAATATAATTTTGCATATTATTTATGATATTCTAACACGAAATTGCAAAATGCTGGAAGTTTAATAGGCGGGTCTGAACGTAAAGCTGTCCGGACGTACCGGTATTCAGAGTTTCCTCGTCATAATATACCACAGGCCCAACAGTAGCTCTACGTCCCTTCTGTTATACCCTGAAAGCCCGACGATGGCTGTATAAATCTTCTGCCATAACCCAGACAGCCCGACGGTAGCTGTACGACCCTTCCGTTATACCACTATATGAAAGAAGACTCACCTCTAATGGTAAATCTGCGTGCCAACCGCAAGACTCTGAAATAAAAAAATTAATATTAATCATCCTGTTCCTAAAATTACACCCTTAAATAACACTGTACAAGGATGTCTTATATTTTGTGTGATGGAGTTTTTTTTTGTGGCGTAAATGGATACGGAATAAAATAGGAATGTTCTTAAGATTCCACTTAAGGTTCTCTTCAGTTTTCATGAAGCGCTTTACATCGGACATTGGGCTGAATTTGTTCGTTCTGTGCCCCTGCCTGTCTCCATGTATCTCCACGTTTTCGAGACACTGGACAACAGAAGGCTTGCAGAACGGAAATTGATATTACGGAGAAATTATCAGCTGGAAACTACAAGCACATGAAACGGAAGGAGAAATTTCTTGTTTATTTAACGTAGGCAATGTAGAGTAAAGTTTTGAATTGAAAAGTCACAAAATAATGAGACACAGAAAGAAGAAAATTAAATTATTCTTATTTGATATTTGTGTTTATATATATATCATGTGCACGACAGGACGAAGTGTTGTAAATTAGATGAAGGTGTTCTGGGGGGTTTAAAGGCAAAATACAATCAGCAAATCAGACTTTCCCCTTTCTTAAATAGATTCTCTTTCTAAAAATAAAAGGCATTCAGATCATACAGGAAAAATTACGCTGTCAATAAGCAGACTGCTAAACAAACTAACAGTATTCTGATGACATAAGTGCTGACTCATTAACCTTTTGTCGACGGAATTATTTTTTTTATTTTAGCACACCCTGTATATAAAATGTGAATAATACAGGAATCAAATATGTTAGAATTATGAAACAAACGCATTTTGAAGAGAAAAAAAAGGAGAGTATAAACCATGTTTAAAGTATTCAGTATCTATATTTGTTGAATAAATATATAAAATGCAACTTTAGAGGTTAGCGGTGCGGTACAACCACTATAGTTGACATTAGGCGTCAAACGGTTAACTAAGTAACTAGCTGCCAAACATCGCCATGTACAAGAATAAGAAAATTGAACACCGACTACATAATAGCTCGCCATTTTATCCTGTTTTGTGCCAGTTCATTTCAAATAAATTTATCTTAACTTATTTTTCCAACATTCATAAATATTACACACATATATAAAAGAAAAAAGATTTAAAACGATTAACGACTTTCTAAACCGGACTGAAAGAAATTTATGTCGAAATAAGCGTAAGTTTTGTACACTTCGCCTCGCTTATATTAAGCAAGCCACTCTGCATTTTTTAATGTTCGCCATCACGAAGTGTTTAACACGTATATAAACACAAAATGATGTCAATCAAACACAACAAAACTTTATGTTTATTATTGTACTAGGGCGACATGTTTCGATTCTTATAGAATCATCTTTAGGCCCTTCTAAGAATTTTTAAAAATTTTAAGTATGGATCTATTTTCTTAGAAGGACCTGAAGATGATTCTATAAGAATCGAAGCATGTCGCCCTAGTACAATAATAAACATGATACAGTTTTTTTGTGTTTGACTGACACATAATTGTATATTTATACACTCTGTGTATATTTAAAAGTGTATCCAACAATATTAACATGATATAACTGTTACAAAACAAGATACAGGTTTAATGAAGAGGCGGTTTGTCTTATCCATTTCACAATGCAGTAACCCAACATTTTGTTTGACATACCGTATACAAATTTTATCGACACATCAGCATGATTGTGCATAATGTGTAGCTGAAAGTGGACGAACAGTGATAGAATATTCAGGTTCTGCCTATCAGCAGCAAACTGTCACATAGAACTGTACAATATAAAGGTTCGTCAGAGCGTTTACTGTTTAAAGTTATTTCTTCACTGTAGTCGCTAGTGAGATTTGTCATCCAGTAATTTTCATGCCGATTCTGCTATTCATGGCTAAGTGAAAGCGGCAAAGATATTTTGTCGGCAGACACGCATCACGTAGGAATGCCTGAAATTGCCTTGTTTCCAATCTAATCGCTCTATTCTGTGAGAGCATCAACAACAAATGTGCGCCTTTATAAAACTGGTTTGTGAAGTTTCTATGATTTATGTGTCGTTTATCCTACAAAGATTTCAGTGAACACTTGTTTTCTGCTTAGTTGAAATAACACGGGTTAGTCAGTGTTTTTACAAACTGTATTTCCGGACATATGGTAAGGGTGTACTGTGTTATAATGAAAGTAAATCACAGAAAAATACTGTACAGTTTGATTCAGTATAAAAGTCTGACTAATCACTTCCAGGGAGTAGAACCCTTCATCATTAGCTTATAGAGCTAAATATTACAGAAGCTTTCCCTGCTTTGTATGTCACTCGTACTTTCTTCACAAAATTTAGAGACAGAGTTAAAATCCAGAGCCATATAAATCCATGAAACACCTTCCTATCTTGGTTATGTAAAATCCACTTACACCCAGTTTAATATTACTTTCCCAATTATATACAGACCTTCCCGGTGAAAAAGGTAAGAATATTCACTCTTCCTTCCAACTACGCATCAACTACGTACTATTAAGTAACAAATCCTGTCAGAGCCGCTTGCAGCTGACTGTATTTCATTATGCACAAATTTAGGCCTGCCAAATAACCAAAAAATATCAAAACGCTCGCATCTTACACTGTGGACCGGGACAGCGCTCTCGGTATAGCGAATCGCTGCGGGCTGGACGGTTTGGTGATCGAATGCCAGTTGGCACGAGATTTTTCGCACCCGCCTTGGGGGCCACCCAGTCTCCTACAAAATGAACATCGTGTCACTTTCCCGGGGATAAAGCTGCCGAGGCGTAACGCTGACCACCCCATCTAGCGCACAGGTTAAAGAAAAAGTAGAGCTGTAACTCTACTCCCCACTCTCCCTTCATGGCAGGTTATAGGATGAAATTTCTACGTTTCACTTTCCACTCTTACGTTGGCGGAAGTTTGTTTTGTTTCAAACTTCTCCTTATTAGAATCTCTGACTTCTTCCACACTGTTTGCTTACACGTCGTAGTCTTATTTCTTCTTCTTCTTCTTTTTACTGTCGTGGATTTCTACCTGATCAGGTTTCATTTCCCTTTTTACGTTGTCTACACAGTTCCCTTCTTCCTGCGGCAGTTGAAAAGAATTTGACTATCGGATATACGTTTCCCTTCTTCCATTCAATGCGTCCTCTTTTGTTTCCTATATTATTTATATATTCACAATATATTTTGATCCTTGCCAGAGATTTTACTTCAGTGGCCTGTAAGTGATTTTGTGCTTTAGGACCAATGCCTTGCTTCCCATAATATTTTACATAAAAGGGTAAAGTGTTCCCGTTACAGGCCCGGCGTGGCCCAGAAGGTGGGTAGAGGTATAGCTCTACTCTTCAATGACCGCGGCACTAGAAGGGGGTGAGTGGTCAGCAGCACGCGCCGGCCGCACTTTACCCCAGGGAAAGACCCGGTACCCATTTTACAGGAGGCTGGATGGGCCCCAGGGCCGGTCTGCATGGGCGAAAAATCTCGTCCCCACCGGGATTCGATCCCGTACCGTCCAGCCCGTGGTCAGTAATATTTTAATACAGGGTTCCAAATGCCCGTACTTTCCTGTGTACTTAAATAATCAGATACCTTTGTCGGGCAGCATTAATTCCTTTCATGGTACAGCAGTATTTGTGTAATAAAATCTGCATCCAAAATTAGATCTTTGTCAATATTTTTCGACTACAAATGTACTGTAAATATTGGCTACTGTTTCGAAGCCTAGTGTTAAAACAGACTTCTCAGCTTTCAAACTCATTCCATATTCACCATTAAGAATCAAGTTTCGAGATAGTGACATAGTACAGCTTGCCAAAGAGCTCCCCCACTCCCTCGTCTTAATGAACTCCATGGAGCAGAGTGCTTCTTGCAAAGCTAAGAATTCCTCAGCCAGTCAGCCAGCATTTTTTGAAACCTTCCAAGTAGCCTCTATATTTCAAGTTTACCCACCACAAACCTGTATGCATTTACCCTTTCCTCTGTGCCTGCTGTGTGTCCCGCCCATCACCTCTTCCCTTATTTGATGACCATAATATTATTACGTGGGT
>Ga0123354_10003586_pt1 | contig 21502 bp, 7 predicted proteins | sample TergutLab28metaG_2_FD_97872 | JGI IMG/M metagenome (GOLD analysis project Ga0123354, IMG submission 97872) | Labiotermes labralis P4 segment gut microbial communities from Petit-Saut dam, French Guiana - Lab288 P4 | ecosystem: Host-associated > Arthropoda: Insects > Digestive system > Gut ... | reverse complement strand
GTAAAATATGTGTATGTGCATGTTCTTACGTAAAATATGTGTATGTGCATGTTCTTACGTAAAATATGTGTATGTGCATGTTCTTACGTAAAATATGTGTATGTGCATGTTCTTACGTAAAATCATACAATTTTACGTAAGTTCGCAAAATACGGAGACACCTTATTCCGAACTTCATAAGTAAAATATTTATTGTCGTAAATTTAATAATGATGTACGAAAGAATAATAAACTTCGACAGGAAAAAATGCTATATAAACTTATATGAGACACGAATTTGTAACACGCAATAACATTCCTGTTGTAGGTCGGGTTAGGGCCGGCTGAAGTATCATATTTCCTTTTAGTTCCACAGAGATTAAGTTGAAATCTAATACATTGCCCACTGATAGGCTAAAAATGCGTCGAACAATTTTATGGCTGTCATATAAAACACTGTTAATATTAATGACTTTAATGACTTTTTTCCTTAATCCAAGACAAATAGAGTATATATCGTGGTGAGTAGCTTTAAACTACTTATATGATATTCCAAATAGGAGCTCTGAGAGCAATTTTACTTCAATCTGTCATGTTATGTCACTGTGAAGCTGTTCACAGAGATTTTTCATTACGATCTGGGCTGTATGTGCGAGGCAAACGTTACGGTTAACATCAGGTATCCAATAAATCATGACAAAATGTGTTCGTTATCTCTGTTTTTGTTAAAAAATAAAAAATATTAAATGGATGTCGTTGCTTCGAATTTGCATATTTATTGAATGCGATAAGACAGAACAATAGAGCAAATCTTGAACTATGGAAAACAATGTATTTTTTTATTATTTTATCCCATTTTTGCGATATGAGTTTACGTTCCGGCTCTCCAGTCATCGAGCTAAATGGAATGTAACGCATTACTGAAGCTGATGTATCTCTTTCTTTCTTTCTTTCTTTTTAATTTGTGATAATGTATGTGAAGCAGAATAGGATTACTCTCTGAATAAAGTTACAATTCTTAACATAACAATCCTGAGCATGTCTGTAATTATAAATACGCACAACTGCATACTATGAGGTTCGAGCCCAACTAACAAATAGCTACTTTGGATATTTGATAGAAACTCAGAAGTGACTTCGCAGAACAAAATCAGTGGGCAGTGATGTTTTTAAGAATCTTGTATACAACACTTTTATATGAAGATATTAAAGAAACTGTACATGCTGTCGCTCCTTATCAAAGACTTGTTTTTGTAATATTTCAGCGAGACGGGTGACTCCCCACTTTCAGTAATAACTGGCGACAGTAATTGAAACCACATTACAAGATCATCGAACGCACGGTTTCCGAATAAATGTGTCGGTATAGGAGTACCAAATCTTTGTTATTATCTTTTCTGGAATAGCAGTTTCTGAGGGAGATGTTTACGATTACTTAGAACATATGTTGCTATTAAGAACGACGACACCACACCAGTCGAGAGGAAGCATTCCGAAGCTGCAGCCACAGAAACCAAAGGTACGGGGGAGTTTACAACGTATTGGTTGGAATAGCAAGAAACAGATCTGAAATCGCAGCAATAGACAAAGTAAAAATGAAAAGTGGCACTGCTATATTCGCAGAGTATAACCAACAAGATGCAACGTTTCACAATTTCTTTATTTCTGTAAGACGCTCTACATGTTTCAGACGCTATTTCCGTCCATCGTCAGGAGCAAAATACTGCGCATACAGCGCCAGGTATTTGTCAGACCAATACTGCTACCTGCTGCTAGCCGGCCAGGCTATTTAGCCTGAAAGTCAGTTGGAACTCTCGGAACGAAATGTTTTGTTCTTTAATGTTAAATGAAGCGGAATGTATGATCACCGCTGCATACTGAAGGGTAATATGACAGAGCGCGATTGATAAAACATGGAATAAGTTCATGTAGCGGTAAACTGCGTGGCATTTTTAGGCGTCTTCACAAAATTGCAAAAAGCCTCTATTAGCTTTGTTATGTGTACCTGCCTGCTTGCCTGCTTTTCTTCTTGCCTGCCTGCCTGCCTAGCTGTCTCTTGTTCGGCAGAATGTAACAACTCGGCTCCCACTGGACAGTTTTAATGAAATTTGGTATTTGAGTATTTTTCGAAAATCTGTCGAAAAAATTCAAGTTTCATTAGCATTTGAAAAGAATAACGGGTACTTTACATGGATACCTATGTAAATTTATGATAGTATTTCGTTCACTTCTTCTTAGAATGAGAACTGTTTCAGGCAAAATTTGTAGGGAAAATCAAAACACGCATTTTATTTACAGTAACTTTCCCCGAAAATCGTACCGTTTAAGAGATAATTTGGACAAATATGAAACAACCAAACACGCCACAGGTGACGATATAGCAGGGCGCATGCCGTTTGAATGCTTTATGACTAAGACTATGCACACACACACACACACACACTCAGAATATCAAAACATATTGTTTTTCCCGAAAATGGTAATGCGAACGCGCTTTAGTATTACGTTATACTTTCAGTACATTGTCTGTCTTCTTGTGCCTCGCCACTGAATGACAACTTCTATACAGTTATTGCATTGTTATCAGCCTAACCAATAGGCAGGTTTACGAAATTTTCTTAAGAGTTCAACGATCGCTTCTCTTGAGTTCCCTGTTTAGTGTATACGTATTAGTGTAAATATGTAGATTTTACTGCGAAATAGTGTAAATCTCTAATTCTGGATGTAGACATGAACAGCGAAGCTAGGTTATATACGAAATTTGCAATGAGTGGACACATTTTCCATGTTTGTTCAATTTTTGAAATTGTGAATAAGTAAAAAGACAGTTTTAGCACCTAACTCTTTGACTAGTAACAGTAAAAAATTCCCCTGCTCAGAATTTTCTTGGGTTTTAATGTCCATATGATTTACAAACTGAAAGATCCGTTAATTATCCGACACCGTCGATTTCATGTTTAAAAATATTTCTCATCGAATTATATTCGCTTTTCTTAAAATAACATAATTGTAGTTGCGATAACTAATACTGCCCTTTGCCTCTAAATTTTTCTTGTGGACGGAGAGTCCATGGAGAGCATGTTGTATTTGATACACTGCCGTTAAACAAACCATAAGAGCTAGAGAGATAGTTAACTTGTAAAGTAAACATTACTAGCAAGTGTTTGCTTAAATTGCAAGGAAAATTCATGTCATACAAATTCATATACATTTTTTCTGATTCGTTACCGGGCCCCATTTACAAATTAATGTCCCATGCGAAAATCTCGGCATCTTATAATTTATTTTTAACTCGATATTATGAAAAAAATTAATTATTTTAAATTTTCTTTGCGTTCTGTGGTTAATCCTCTGAACACTACCGTAATCTGCGAGTACCTTAGACATAAAAATTTATTTCTTCGTAACTTACAGAGATTACAGTTCGTTTCCAATTCGCGACGTAGAGGAAAATATTAGGTGTTGATTGGATGCTTTCGCGCAGCAATTTTGGAGGCCCACTCTTAACCTCATTACTTCTATGTCCTTCCTCATGTATCAGAACGCATCATTCGGGCGCATGTGGTGAAGTGGTATATTACGGAATTTAATAAAATATTTTTAAAATTTGAATGGAAGCATTTATTTTATTTTATTTTTAAAAATTTCAAGTTTTTTTTTGGCTCGATAAAAATAGAGTTTTACACATGCAGGGTTACTTACTTATGTTCTTTTCTTAGAATGACTATTCTTTTGAAATTAGACAGTTTTCTTTAAGTGCTGCGGCCTAAGAAACAACTTTTATAATTGAGTGTTCACTGTGAAGTACAAGTTGAGGCTGAAGAAACAGTTTAACATGGAATATCTATTATGACCGAATATAAACTTCTGAGAATCGACGTTTAAGTGATACAGATAGTAAATTGCTGACGAATTCTGGACAAGAATATGTAATAAATCTGTGGATAAGATACAGAGAAATATTATGGCGTGTGTTAAAATACTTTGTTTTCCTGGTAGGTATTTACGAATGTAATGGGGAGGGGTTGGGGGGAATAAGTAAGTAAAGGCGAGAGTAGCTCATAAGGTTGCGGGCATTTTCGAACTTGAAGGAATTATACGGAAGATATAATTACACAGTATGGACACAATATGGAAGTTTTTACCATTTACCGGCTTTTAAGTTTTAAGGATCCAAAACACATATGTTAAGCATCTACAACCGAATATTTTCAACGGAACAATTTAAATATTTTTACTTTTTTCCTTGTCTTTTCACCACTCACTCCGAATTTATAAAATTTTAATTAAAAATGTTGTCTTAGCAACTGACCAACTTAATGCACAACTTCTTGTTTTATAATAAGTTTATTATACTCCTCTACATGTTTCGAGCACTGTTGTGCTCATCATCAGGAGGTAAAATTGTGTTATACAGCATCTGGTATCGTCACACTCTGCGGGTGGCCGTCCCGTGCGCACCGGACGGCCACCTACAGAGTGTGAAGTTACCGGATGCAGTACAATACAATTTGACCTCTTGATGATGAATACAACAGTGCTCGAAACATGTAGAGAAATATAATAAACTTATTATAAAACAGGAATTTGTGCACTAAGTTGGTCGTTTGCTAAGATTATACTGAGATGCACGGTCAGCAAAACATCAAAATGCTGTGTTAAACAACTAATATTTAAAATCGCAATAGAACTGTTTTGGTATTGATATAAGACTGTTTTCTTGTGATTTTCAGTGTTAGATGTTTCAACACAGTCTTTATAATTTAATACTATAACTGTTTACGTTCCTGCCCCGTGATAAGTGGGTCCCTGGTCACCAAAGCTTGTCGCGTTGTCGCGCTGCGTATGGAGGCACGGCCTCCAGACGTGCAGGGTAGCTGCGAATATATTGAATAAGTAGTAGCGGACAACCGACAAGGGTTGTTCTTCCAGCTTGGGGTTTGGGCGAGATGCTAACAACCCCTCACCGTAAAACCTTACGACGGTACGGAATATTAAAAATAAGTTTGAAATCAGGGAGCGCTTGCTGTCATTCCGTTAAGAATTATTTGCTTTCCTGTTTGCTATCCAAAAATATAAATATCAAGGTACACAGAGCTGCAATGTTTCCTGTTTTTTGTATGAGTGTGAAACTTGGTCTCTCAACTTGAGGGAGGAACATAGGCTGAGGGTTTTCGAGAATAGGGTGCTCAGGAAGGTATTTGAACCTAAGTGGGGCAAGGTATCAGGGGAGTGAAGAAAGCAACATAAGGAGGAACCTAATGATCTGTTCCCCTCACCAAATATTGTTCGGGTGATCAAATCGAGAAGCACGAAATGGGCAGAGTATGTAGCACATACAGGGTACAAGTGAGGTGCATACAGGGTAGTGGTGGGGAGTACTGATGGGAACTGGCCACTTGGAAGACCTATGCATAGGTGGACGATATAAAAGTGTATTTTCAAAAAGCAGGATGTGGTGGCATGGACTTGATAGTCGTGGCTCCCCAGGATACGGACAGGTGGCGGGAACTTGCGAATGCGGTTATGAACCTTCGGGTTCCATAAAACGCGGGGAATTTCTTGACCAACTTAGGATCTGTTAGCTTCTCTAGAATGAGTCTTCTTCATGGAGTTTGTTAGTTAGTTAGTCACTTAGTAAGTAATTTCATTAGTTAGTTGATTAGTCAATTAGTTGTTTAGTTAGTATGAAAATGTCATTTATAAAAGTTTATTATCTTATAATACTACATGCGAAGCTGTGGCCTACATCATTTTAGATAATGCAGCCGTTCTTTGAAAAAGTACTTCAAGTTATAAATAGATTGAACCAAATCTGGAAGCTGTAGACGTAGATGTTACGATCAGATATTTGCCACCTTTAGCCCTTAAGTATTATACACTTTTATACCTGTAAATGCATCAGTGATTTTTTTGGCATACGCAGTGTTTTATCTTTATACGATTACGTTTCTCTTTATGATTATCAATGATCAATGAGGACGGAAACATGTAGGAGACAACCTACATACAACTGGCTTTCCACTCTAAATAAAGTTTATTCTGTTTGTTGTAATTTTCTGTGTTTGAAGCTCGTTAGCTATAGGGTCTGGTGGTGAGCTCAGGGGCCTGCCGGCTGCTCTCCATGGGGCTATTCCTGCAGTGATCGTGTTTATTGCGATTATTTGTCTAATTTTGAAATGCCGACGTGACATTTTAACAGTTTTCTGACCTTTGTATAGTAACCATAATTTATTTGTGTTGAAGTAATTAATATTTGTAAGCAAATCGAAATCTGTAGACACGGCAGGTATGCAGTAAAAAGAGTAGGGAGCTGGATACACGTTATTATTGGCTTAGAACGGTAATGGAAATCTTATGTGAAGAATGAAAAGCTAAATTGATGTCAAAATTCATTATTTGTGATGAAAGCTGTGCGAAATACGTAGCGTCTGTTGGTACACTTTGCCGTGGAAGGTGCTTCTCACTCTGTCTTATCTTAGAAGTAAAGGGGTTTGAATGGCGGAGGGTGACTGCCCTAATGTTGTTCCCTTCAAGCGAATGCAAGCAAAAGACAGAGAAAGGGCAGAAGGAAAAGAGAGTGTTTTAAAAGCTAGCTGCAAGCTCACAAAAGCTTCAGCCATGGAAAGTGGTCACGTTTCAGCGTACAATATTCCGCCTCTTTCTTTATTTTTTACATCCTTTTTCTCTTCAGCGACCCCAACTTTTTTTAACTTGTCCAATTCAGTAAAACTCCATTAATCCCCATTAAACAATACAGTAATGCACAGCCAAGTGGTAGTCATATGTGTGTGTGTGGGGTTTGCGTGCGTGCGTGTTAGGCGGAAATTCATGTATTGTTTTCACGTCTTGTCTGTCAATAAACCTTATTTACGTTCTTGGACTGATGTGATTATGAAGATAACGTCCGCATTCTTACCAATCGATTCGTCCTAAAACCCCAGAAGGCTTGAATATTCATCTGATCAGCTGAGAGAAACAAAAATGTCTGATTGAACCTGATTGTAGTTTTCGTGAATTTATAATTTTTAGGGATTTTGCTAAACTCATTAGCAATATTATGTTTATTGGACCGTGCATCATCTTGATAGTTGAATAAAGAGAGACCAACTTGATGTCACTTGCTTTTTTATTTCATTATTTAATGCTCAACATGTTTCGGGTTTTAATACGTCCATCCTCAGGAACTTGCGACTTATTTGTTGAGTTATTTCATGGGTTGTATTGCTCTGTAAGGATAGCGGTTTTTGCATTAGCGTACTTATTTAGTGGTGAGTGTTTAGTTTTAGAAAGTGTGTTTCTGCAAATATTTGCAGAAACACACTTTCTAAAACAACCACACACGTCACGACTAAAACCTCACCACTAAATAAGTACGCTAATGCAAAAACCGCTATCCTTACAGAGCAATACAACCCATGAAATAACTCAACAAATAAGTCGCAAGCTCCTGAGGATGGATGTATTAACATCCGAAACATGTCGAGCATTAAATAATGAAATAAAAAGCAAGTGACATCAAGTTGGTCTCTCTTTATTCAACTATCATTAGCAATATATATATAATTTCTATGAAGATATAACCCATCCAGATCATTGTATGAAATAGATTAATAATTATATGTAAAATTAAATGTATAATATAAGTACAGTTTTCAAAACAACAGGCCACGGCAACAACTATTGACGTTCTGATCTTCTGGGCTGACACCGAGTCACCAGTAAAATAAACTCATTAGTTTCAGGAAAGTATGTAACCCAGTGGCGAATGTGATAGGTCCTGGAAACAAAATAATGCGAACTGTAATTTTATTGTTTTAAGAAACTGTGAAATTAACTGGTTAATATTCTGCATAGCAAATTTACTCCATTTCTAAGTAGTGATTAAAGCTGGAAAGTTATATGGTTTTGTCGGGTTTCTGTATTATGTACATGGTCAAGTATTTCTCATAGAACGTGGCGCGTCGAATACTGCTGCTCTCCGACCACAATATATACATGCAACTTTTCCAGTACGATAGAAGCAGTTAATGGAAGTCACTAAATCATACGTGCATTGCACATGAAGAGAAACACATTTTTCGAAATTTTGTGTTGTGTTCGGAACACAAGGTGGTTAAAAAATACCAGAAGCCCAAGACACTTGTAGTGCAGGGACATTATTGTGTCTGACGGCCGTCTCTGCTCACTTGCAGTCGAATTGCTTAATTTATAAAAATTCGACGTCCTTTGTAATTTTTTCGCGTGTCTTTTGGCCACAGAAAAACTTGTCTATCACCCTCGCTGAAATGTTGCGAGTAAAATTCTAATATTGGGATAAAACAGAAGAACTATGACCCACAGCAGATTGGAATAGTGGTGAGGGATGTGCTGACTGTCGTCTCCCGAAACTGACTGAAGAGGTGTATGTGTTGTCTGACAATATAATGTTTATTTATAGCATCGATGCTAACTCCACGGAGCATAATCATCCTTGTGAAACTGATGGTTGCTCCAGATTTTGTCCCACAGTTTGTGAAACAAAGTTTTATTGCCGCGTTGCCAAGAGACGGTAACCGCACTTTATACTAAGTTTTGACGTTTTGCTGACCGTTCATCTCAGTATATTTATCTCAGTATTTAACCAACTTGATGCACAAAATTTGTTTCACAACAAGTTTCATCATGCTTCTACATGTTTCGAGCACATGTGCTCGAAACATGTAGAGACATGAAATAAAACTTATTGTGAAACAAATTTTGTGCATCAAGTTGGTTAAATACTGAGATAATTATACTAAGTTATTTTTGCCCATTTTCTCCTATCTGCGCATATTTCGTCTCTCCCATTCATCTGTTCTGAATTTTTCGGTGGATTTGTTATTTAAAATTTTTTGCATATTCATAAGTTACAAATCGTACCTCATTATGCGTTTCTGGATGCACTGTAGTTCTTAATGGAGTTCTTCCTTCCCAACAAAACTCGTAATTTTGAACTGAATGATTTTTATAATAACACCCAATTTGAGTCATTCTCTTGAATTGTAAAATGGGTGGTTTATTTCTGCCCTGCATATTCACCCTTGTAACTGCACAAACAGTAATCGAAAACACATCGGACTAATGAGAATAACGAATAATAAAAAAGGAAACTAGGTCACTTCCCGTTGTGTCTACGTGATGGATGATGCATGAGATTGGCGGCTTTGCCTGTGTGCTGTACACAAGGCACCTTTGCCCAGCAAGAACGAGCTTACTGCACTAGTAACTGTATTCATTTCAGCAAATTATGAAATTTATCGGAAGAGGAAATCACGTGGACTCTACCTCATTTTCCGATAAATATGAAACATTTTACGAACAAATTATAAGTAAGCTAATTTGTGTGTTTTCTGTTAGTTCCTGAGGTCTTCATCGGTTCACTATTTTTGGTGTTAAGTCGCTGCTAGTGACATGAATGGTAAGAATTATTTTGTGAGTTATTATCTCTTCTGGGCTGACGTTAAAGGAAGTAGTTCATCTGAAATATTGGTCAACTTGTACTAGACTACATGGTGTCACATACCAGAAATCGTACAGTCTTAATGGCTACCGCCGAGAGAAACTGAAATCTCACATATCACGATTTCCAGGTTCGTAAGAAAGTGAAGTGTTGTAGCTATAAGTTCTACGTTTCCGAGACTCACATTTTATTTTGTGCAAAGTCTTCACAATATTTGACGTGGGGATTATTCTGAAAGTGGAGCGCTGTAATATGTATGCAGAGTGCATTACGTCGCATAATTCCGGGTACCGAGAGGAAATAACATTGTTATTACGTCACGTATTACGGATGCAGTTTATGTACTCTATATGGACTTCCCTTCACATGTCTCCAGCTTATTACATAGAAACTGAGATCTCGGCTAATTCTGTCACGATAAATCAATTACAGTTTCACGAACGTACGCTTTTACACTTGTTACGTCTGGTTCAGCAGTGGTTGTCTAGCGTGTCAGGGAGCCGTAGTCTTTGTCTAATAAACGGGACCGTAAAGTTGCATAACAGCACGATATGTACAATGAACAGTTCTGTTTCTCACCACATAAGTATTATCCTTGGTCGGAATAGAGTGTACTTACTAATTAGAGTTGTGACCGTTACGTTCTGCTGATACATCAGTACGTGCAACGAATTATGGCTTCATTAACGGTGTGTTTGCCGTGATAGATTATTACTTAGCTGCATACGATTTAATAAGCGTATTTCAATTTCCACGGAGGGAAGAATATTTTCAGTGTAAAAACATAGTTATTCGTATCCTGCGAATTAATTTTCCGTGAGTTAAGTTATTAACATCTGTTCATGATGCTGATTAGATTTTGCTTCATATCGTTAGTTATAGGTTTACTTGTACAACGGCACATATTTATTGTAACAATTTGTATTGTGCCTTTGAGTATACTTGGTATTCTTAATGTTTTAATTATTAGATGAGACACGAGCTTACTGCTGTTGTTTGAGGGACAGTGTGTGCACATTCAGTGAGAACGGCCCTGACTGAGTAGATGTCGTCCCACCTTCTTACCTGCAGCGGGAAACATATGTTTTCCTAAAAATTATTCTACTCTAATTTTTAAATTTTTCGAATACTGGACGATAGGTGTGAGTCCTGAATTTTAAGAGATTTGAGTGTGATATATCGTTATAAAAACCGTATGGAATACGGTAAGTTATAAGTGTTTAAAGGAACAAATGGCTCAACAAGTGCTTGGACTTAAGGAGTCTCAAATAAATAAAAAACAATTTGATATTTTACATTAAACGAAATTCTGTGATTTATGCAGGGCAACAAGTGTTGGAACAAAGTGAAGGGGAAAATGTGTAGTTAACAAATGGCTAGGACGAGAGTCACAGGGTTTTCAAACAGTACTTTTGGAAAAATGTAATAGGAAATATCCAGCAGGAAGACCTAAGAGATAAGGTTCCATCAATGTGAATTTTAGTGAGATGCATTATAAGGCTTGGAGATGGAAAATGAGGATCTTACTTGCTGGAAACCTGAAATCTGCAATTCCTCTGCTTTCTTGTTAGAAATTAGAATTTAGACCTCATATAGTCACAATTCTGTGAGGTGTAGTAGATGTAGATTTCTGCGCTTGATATAAAATTACGTAATAGGCAATGGTTCCCACTGGCGTCTGTAGAAGATCGCAGCGATTCTTCCCTCCATCACTTCTTCCTCTGCAAGGAAGTGAAATACACTGAAGCAAACAAAGTTGACAAACAAGTAAGGAAACACAACATGCAGCAGTTGAGACGTAATGAGTGTATGAGCTGCTAGTGGTGCTTTGTGTACACTGGGATTTTCAAGTACTGTATCCACTTAGCAACAAGTTTAGGCTCTAGGAAAACATACACTCGTGTTTTGTAGCATTAAGCCTGTCTCAAGCCCCACGCACGAACCGTGCCATCTACTTTCAAAACGCTCAATACAAGACGATGTGGGAACTGCAGTACCCATGATAACACATGTTTGCCTCACTTCTTATGACCGATACGCATCTTCTGCTCCTTGTAACGATACTACGGGATTTAACTGTAAGGGGGCCCAGAGGTTCACTTCAGGGCTGGTTACATTCTATAGGTACTGACAGTATTCCACAAATAGCCAGAAGAAGTTATAACAATTTTTATTAATGTTATTCGAAGATCGAAAAAATTACAGTTGTGATACTCCACAATTTCTAATCTACCCTAAAACATTGATATGATCAAGTTTGGAAGGAAATATGGACTGGGCGTACTGGCCTATCATGTTGGAAGTTTGAGACATGCTTTCAGCGTCTGAGTTGGGGAATTGGAATTGAAGACAGGACTTGGGAATCTAGATATAAAAGGGAAGACTGTATTAAAATATGTACTACAGAGGTACGAGTCTTTTGGTTTGGTTTGGATGTAACAGGCTCAGGATAGGATCCATTGGAGGTGTACAGTGAACATACTAATAGTATTTGTTTGTCAAAAAAGTGGGGAGTCTCCTATCTGTCCAAATGGTTGTCAGCTTCAAATAAAAAAAATTCGGTGGAGTTGATTAGTTGTTATGGTCTACTCGGTAAAGGCATTTAATGAGTCCGAGATCGATCAAAAGGCTCTCTTACTATAATATAAAAACATATCTCCACTTGTAACTACAAACTTGCGTGCGACTTGTTTCCTGTTGTCATCGAGGTCCATTGTACACATTTGCATTATATGAAGTTTAATTACAAGACACATCACTGCTAATAATATTTTATTATTAATTAGGCATAAATGAATAATTTCAGTAAAATTCAATACTAATATCTTGACACTGGAGATTTCTACGTGTTGACAGTTTCGAATTTCTTATCATTAGCCAAGCAATGTGGCGAATCTGCGAACTTCCATATCGGTAGAAACCCAGCTGTTCAGTGAAGATGAAGTTTCATATTGTTGCAGGCCTGTTAGAAATGTAGAACGCCTGTTGAGGTTTTTTATTGTTGTTTTAATGAAATATGGAACAGCATGGCGGGTAAGAAAAGTTTTAAAAGACGTTGGTAATATGCATTCAAATATTTTGACAAAACGGAGAGGAATAAGTGATATGTGACGTAGACACCTTTTTGGTTAGGTGTGCGGTTAGTAAGAGTCTGCTGTAAAATACTTCGGAAACATAATTTTCATCAATCCACTGCAGATCTTTACTAGAACTCATGTTTAACTTTTTATTAACTGTGGCTGAAGTCTCTTTTTTCGTTTAGGCTTGTCCCAACCATTCAGTGTTACGTCTTGCTGTCATCAAGTAGAAAATTTACAGTACTTCAACGAAGATAAAATCCGGGGTGGGCCAAAAGTAGTTATAGAGTAGGTATAAAGTAATTAACTATATGCTGTATACCTACTTTTGGCCCACTCTGTATGGAGCCACAAAATTAATTGTTGTTTAAATAGTTTGCAATTATGTGCTTTATGCAAGTTTTTTGTAATATGAAGCTTCCCTAAAATTCATACTCACTCCATGAAAATCTACAGCGCTTTCATTCGAAACGTGATTTTTGTTGTTGTTAAAAGGGATCTCTTTATCAAAAAATCATGATAATCATCTTGAACTATGCCTAATTCGTTTTTAATAGACTCTCTGATTACAGTTGCTCTACATTTCTTCGGACAGTCTGTATCTCATTGTCTCATCGGTTTGAATATTAGCAACACACATCCTCGTAGCCTCTTGACCTTATTTCATTTTTGTGGTTGAGATTTTCGTTATACATCCACTTGCAGAGATCTGATATCGATTTTACAGTTTCTGGCTCTCCTCTTATTCCGAAATTATACGAGTAAATGATTTCTTTTCATACATACCAAATATCTCTTGATTTGTCTTCTTTTTCTCAGTCAATAACTTTAGAAATCTATGGCATGTGCGAGTGTGTCAAGTTACTTATTTATGACGTCATTTATAACGTTTCCGTAATTGTTTAGACTACGCCTGTTTGTCAGAAAAACGAATGAATTGGAAATTGTTTGAAAAGTAGCAGCTGCCGTCGAAATTGAGATACTTACCTTGATTTGTCTGCGGCGCTCGGCATATCTGGTGCCTCACCCGGGATTTGAATCTGACTGGAAAGTATCACCATTTTAAGGAACTTCCACGTCGTGTTTCCTGTTACTTCATGTATCTATATTCATGTATCACAGTCCTATCATTTTTTGTCTCTGTTAATCTCTTATTTTGTCTGTTGCTCTACTCGTGTTTTTCCTGTTACTTAATTCTGGCTTTCTTCTGTATTCTTTTTCCACGTAAGTTTCTAATACTTCTGTTCAATTAAATTTATTATAAAACGATTTTCGCTGCTTCCGAATTATCTTAGAGCTATTTGGTAAGAAACTGGCAATAAATTTTTTTTTATGTATTACTTTCTATATCTGCGGAAATGCTGTGTATTTGAAAATTTAGCTGTTTTGCTGTAATGTAAATCTTCAGGCGCTGTTGTACTTTGCCGAGCTAGTGAAGACGAAATGACGTTTGTGTCCCACATTTCGACAGACCTATTTATATGTTACGTCTTATTCTCAAGAGTGTTTCATAATGCATTTGTCGGATAAAAATCTTTTTAAGGGCCGTTATTTATACGGGGATATAGTGCAGTATCTCCTTATTTATAGCTTTCTGTGCAAAGAAAACGGTTTGTAAAGGGGATTAAGCTGGGAAGCGGAAGTAAACGAAATATTTTTTAGTAAAGGAAACATTATCAAACACAGCAACGGCACACCGATTTCTTAAAAAACCTAACAAGACTGACATTTATGTTCCATCAGAAATACTGAAGGCCGTCATTTTTAATTATACAGCACATTTTAAAATTTAGGTGAATAATTTAGCTATTAGCGTTTGTGTTTGTTTTGAAAGTGACATTTATTGCATTTATTTGTGTTTCTCTTTCACAGTGTTTTATTCCATGATTTTGAATTATATGAAATGTACATTTCACCTGTGTACATATGCACATTGTCCGTGAATATGATATTCATAATAAATATTTATTAAAGGCTAGATTGTGGCACATCGTTTTAAAATACATATTAACGATTATTATACACTGTATAAAAGTATATTTTGTGTATTGATTGTACGGACTCTAGACAAAGCGGCTTGAATAATTATAGATTTATTTGTGCAATTATTCACGTTCACCGAAAACGAGTTAATTTTTTGTAGCACTGCCAATAACGGCAGAGTGGAAAATTCTGTATCATATAATAGACTATTTTTAGTTGACTAAGTTGGTTTTGTGTGTTATTTTTTCCGCATACGAAATGGGCCACTTACTTTAAGTATACACTTGATTTTCAAGAGCCTCAGGTCCTAACAAATTGTTAAGCGTCCTACAGCCTTGGAAATTTACATTCGTTTCATTAGACCTTCTGTTCTAAGTAAACGTGTAAGCCATAGTTAAATTTTTCTTAACAGTTTTTAATTTTCGGTATAAATTTGTGTATATTAAATGTCTTGGTATTGAACTACTGAAATACATTAGCTGCTATTCACAGTTGTTTGATTTGTTTGCCAAGATAATGCGTCTTATTTCTGTTAAGACAGAACTAATAAATTATACGGTGTGACTATTTCTGACACACTGTTGGTGGATCGTAAAGAATCGGCCTACGGCACATGCGTGAATTGGACAGGAACAGTACAATGCTGCTCTCTTTCTCTGTAATAATCTTTCTTTTCTTTCAAGAATTCTCTATGTTGAACAGATGAGAGGGGCTGGCTGTTTTTTATACGAGCAGCAGAATTTTAAATTCATTACGAACTGTGTCTGTAGGGAGTCCCAAGGTTTTAAATTGAAGAGAAATGTGACGTAAGGGACTGTCGCCATTTAGCATCTGTAATAACAGAATTCGCCTAGAGAAAAGTTATCAAATTGGAGACCGTGAGCCACGTGCTACACCTTTGATAGCACCGTGTAGGCAGCACATTTTGTTAAATTCTAACGTTGTTCAATAAAGAGTGATCTTCCATGTCTGGGGGGCGCGGGGGAGGTTAAGTGGGCCATGAAGATTGTCTTTTAACAAATAGCATGTTACCATATGTTCAGTATCACTAATGGTCTCGGACTCGGACGAATTCTAAGTATGTGATGCTGATGACGTTGTTTGAATCCATGTTTGAGTTTAATCGTGTGAAGGAGAGAGAAATAGTAGGTGGAGGAAGAAGACGGAGGAAATAAAAGAAGAGAAATTTTAATTTTGTACCATGCGGGATTAGCCGATATCATAAGCATAGCGGGTTCTTCTTGCAAACTTTAATTTGGACGCAGGAGTAGGCTGTCCTGTCGTCAAGCCAGTCTGCTTCACTGTGGTGCTGTTAGAAACCTGCAGTGGGCTTACTGAACAGTCACAGCTCTCCGGTCTTGAAAAGTGGAGAGACAAAGTGATATAAAAGAAAGGAAAGAAATAGAAAGGAAGAAAGAAAGAAGCTAGGAATATGTGTTGAATATCGTCTTGTTAAAAATCTGGTTACCCTGCTGTGTTTCGAAATAGTGTCGTTATTTACAATTTAATTTAAGTTGTCGTGTATAAAGTATTAGCGGTGGGATCGTTTGGTAGAGCAGGTGGTTCGTATTGCTTGCTATTAAGGCGCAGCCTCCACTAAGCCATGGGCGGAGAATAGGCTACTGCTACTGCCTACTTAATAGGAGACAAACAACACAGAAAGGGGAGGTGATCTAGACAGTTGCCTCACCGCGGCGGACTAGCGTAGGGCTTGTAGGCAGAATGGTCCTCTTTCTTTAGCGTAATACTGTCCGCACGGTTCACCTGTATACACTGTTTTCATATGTATATGTATTTTTTTCTTTTGCTACGTCTTCATCAAATTTTAAGTGTGACGTTCCTTGAACAAATTTAAAAAAAGGGCAGCTCTGAATCTCATTTTGAGACAATTGTTAATATACTACAGTGCGTCCCAATCGCTACCGAACCCGACTTTTCTTTTATAATTCTAACACCAATGAAGATATTGCAACGAAATTTGAACAGGAGTACGTTCGTTGTGTGAGAAATGAAGAGGAACGTGTCTGTAGTGTACCTAATAGTTGCGTTGAAATATCCTCATTAGAGGTAAAATTATTAAAGAAATGCCGGGTTCGGTAGCGAGTGCGTCACACTGTATTATTCATTTCGTATCGAACTCCATTTGTACAACTCCTGTGGTTGTGGTCCCATAGCTTATTCGATTTCGAAGTTAGATTTCTAAGATCTCGAAGTGAAGTTAGAGCTGTCTGTGAGCACACCATGAGGCCATGCGGGGGGAAGAGAGGCACAGTCACACTCATTCTTAATCTCTGAACAAAAAGTAGATTAGCATATTATTTTGCGTTATACTTTGACACTGTTAATACATGTGGCTTAGGTTTTAATTTATGCCTTCTGAAAGTTTTGTTGGGGCACAGATGAAATGGTTGTTACAGTTTTAAAATTTACTGCTTTTTTTAGATATCGATTTAAATCAGACCTTTATACATGGTTATTGTCTCGAAAGCCAGCGAAGTGTGTTTGATTACTAACAGATTTAGATAAATCTGATGTAATCCTTGCGTGTCGCAGAATAATTGAATTATTGCAGGTTCATACATTATAAAATAGACACATGACAATACATTGAGTTTATTTTTTGTAAATTGGAGCTGGTAAAGAAAAAGAACTATAGGCTGTATGCATGAAAGAAATAAGATAAAAATGATATATTTTTTAGGTAAAATATTATATACCCTTGTCTGTCGTTATGCTCTGAACCAGTGATTCATTATTTATTTGTCTAAGCACCAATAAATATGAAGCCTGTCACAAGCGTAAATCTTATCACTTCCGCTGAACGACTGCTGGGGTTTAGCCTGTAGGCCTATAAGAAAATAAATATATCGGAAGGCAGTGTACAGGCCTGACAAATTATAAGCCGTCTTCCTGGCTGCCGTACTGTATTTCCGCATTTCTGTCTGTCTCTTTGTGTGTGTGATTGAGTGTGTGTTGGCCGAATGTAATATAATGCAATGTAGTGTATGTATGTATGTATGTGAATTTGTGTGTGTTGTTATTTGCAGTACGTTATGTATGTACTGTATACTTTTAATAAACTCTCTGTACCTCGACTAATTTAGAAACGACGTACTGACGGCGATGAATGTGAATTTTTGGCTTACATACGAGGCGCCCCGTTGTGTAGTAAATAGGTTCCAACCTTTTGAAAAGATATGTTGCCTTCGTCTTAAGTACGTATAAGAGAGTCTGTCATTTGTTTGTGCGTGTTTTCGTTTGTTGATGTCGCAATAACATAAGTTCTAGATACTAGTAGTTTTAACATACGTCATGGTTCTTTTCAGTTTCGTGGTACTTTATTCGCCTTCCTTACGGAACATTTCAATCGATACGTGAAAGCATAACATCTTTTGTTTTAAACTCCACAGGTAAAATATTAAAAGGAAGCCGTTAAAATACATAACCATAACCTACTGCAAACGATAAAGATGCGATTTATTTCAACCGTAAACTGGACTAAATTTTGACATTAGGTCTTTCAGTTTTTGATTTTCAGTTACAGATTAAACACTGTAGGATGGATCTATGTTATGTGGACACTGTCACAATACTCACAGTTTATAATACATACTGTACATTCCGCAGTCTTCGAATTACTATTGGCATTAACGATTTAAAGGCTGATGTGAATTGGAGAATTACTACCGTTTTTCTCGTTATGATAGTTGCATTGATCTTTATGTTCCGACACTGTAGCAAGATTTAGAAATAAACACTTAGTATCTGAGTTTGGTTTGAGGAGTCGGTGCAGTGATTAGGCAGTTGACTGGACAGTTGAGATTATTTTCATTTCTTCCAAGCGTCCAGAGTTGCTCTGGTATTCCCAGCCTCTCATAGAGCGACTTCTGATGGCTCTTTTCTTGGAACTAATGCAGCCGGAATGTGAAGCTACTACTGACCTCACCAAGTGCCTAGGCTAGTAATGAATGGGGCATTGAACCGTTGTTCGTTTAGGAGAAGCAACTGGAAAATTTATTCTCGTCCATTATAGCGCACACGTCCATTCAGCCCCCTTAACGAGGGGCGAGGAATCTTAACTTTATGGGCTAAAGTGGCCGAAGCTTGAGACAATTGAAGTATGTTTATTGCTGAGGTTAAGAAAATATTCGTTCATAATAATGTGCTTGATACGTCAGCGGGACGCATATATCTGTTGTAAACGTGCCTGAAAATATTTAGGCTGCAGCTTGTAGAGCTATGGGTTTTATACACAAAAACATGAATAATATTATAGACCTACTTACACGACACTTTTTAAAGCAAAAGTCTTATTCAGAATGTAACAAACGTATGACCAATATTTTGTAAGACACTTTCATCTAGCGGAGCTGTGCGGCGTCTTGCTGCGCCAAAATATTATATAAAAGATTTATTTGTTTAACTTTTGTTTGCTGTTGCATGATTAGGTGCCTCAGCAGACTTGATTACCCACATCTTGAAACGAATAATAATAACAATAATAATAATAATAATGATAATTATACATTTAGTGCAACAGACACGTTTTTCAACGTAAAAGTTCATTCGTACATTAGAAAATTGGTCATAATAATTCCGGTGTCGCACTCACATAAGATCTACTGCGTGTTTCATCTCCATCATTGCCATGCTGGAATGGCGAAATATTCCCGACATCCTGTGAAGGGGAGACTTGCAGACCAGAGCAGCCAACAGTTTTATGGAACAGTGTGAGAATGCAGAATCACAGGAATGACGCGCTATCAGCAGTAAATAAGCTCTGCGGGAATTTACCTGACAAGGCAATATGTCCAAGAGATTTACCGAGGGGCAGGCCGTGCCCTCTTCAAGCACCGAATGTCAAGTAGCTCATGTACAGGTCTAATAACAAATAGCTACCATTCATGCAAGTTTTTAGGTTTTTTTTAGCGGTGTGTGGCGGATATCTTTCCTACAGTTTATGATTCTGTGTGAAGGGTAAACTTTTCCCGACTTTTCGGGCAACGTAGTGTTTAGGACATTTCGATACTTGAAGATTAGAACAATACGTTGCCTTGAAGTATCGTGATCTGACCTATTGACTCTGCAGGAAGTCCCTGAAGGGCGTAAACCTGAAGTGCCATTTACTGTTTACGAGAAATAACTGGCTAACGGGATAAAGGAGAATTAGCTGTTTGATGCATGAGCAAATATTTTTTAACTCGTGGTCCATGAAGTGCACTTTTATGTTGTGGCTGCAGTTCTTGAGCTTTCGTTAGAATAGTGTTTATTTTTATTGTCGACATAATAGAGAATTTAATTTAAACACATCTGTCAACACGTTTGTTGGAAGTGTCCGTAAAACATAGAGAGTTTTTGATAGGAATCCGAAAGCCATCCTGAAATATAAAGCCAAAATAGAAAATTGAATATTTCATTGTCTCCAAGGACTGTATGGCATGGTTTCAAAATAGAATAGAATTTATGTTAATTTATTTCTTTGTTTGAAAGGAATTAGGTCTCGCGAGGTCTTGTCCTAAACAGTAAAATTTGGAACTCGTACAGAAGCTTATCCTTCTATTGAGGTCAAATCTTTGATCGGACAATCGAATTTTGCATTCATAACTTTATTCTTATGTAAAGCGAATCTTGTCCTTATAGTATAGCTTCAGTACAGGGTCACCCACTGATTTGACACCATGTATTTTGTTTGCAAAACCTACTAAAAATCTAGTGTACCGTTGAAAAGGTTGCGTTTTGTTAGCTGTTGACATGCGGTGAAATAAGATGAAAACAGTTTAAGGGCGCCGGAAATTGCAGTTTAAAGCAATGTTTCCGTGCACGGCAGAGGTGTTGTAATGTGCATACATAGTCAGATGAAAGTAAATGAAAATCAGTGAAATTAATATATATGGTACACACTCGTTCCTCTCACTTATCAGACGAAGTGTATGCCACACACACACACACACACACAAATACACACAAGTCAATAATCGTTAATTATCTGCTTAAGGACAACTTGGAATTCTCTGAAAGAATTTGGAAATCTGCGAAAATGTAAAGTATGAATATTCCTAAGACTTTCTTTGCTGGACTTCGATTTGAAACCAAATGATACTTCCCTTTAAACCTCGTTCAGAGCCGGATATTTTGTTCATGTCACATTTATGGTTTCGAGTGTAGGAGTCATTTTCCAAGAAAATTACTTACTAGTCCTTAATTGGGTCTTCTCTTGTGATACGGAGAGTGCTAGAGTAGTGTTTTGGAAAATACGTTTGTGAGAGAAGGCATTGCGCAGATCTATTAGCAAAGTACCTATTTCTCATCTTTCACATATTTCCGACAAATTTGTTTGGCGTCCGCTGTATATTATAAACATCTACTAGTTTTCCCTTGATGCAAAAATGTTGGTGTTCCTTGACATGCAGGAAATAGGATGAATGTGGCAGGATTAGGATGGAGTCGGAACATAAATAATTTAAAACGCGTTACTTTCATTGTCAGAATGCGTTGGCCTGAAAATAATTTTACATTAGAATGGTAGAGAGAAACGTGTTCGTATTGCCTCCGTGTCCTTTGAGGGTATGAATCTGGAATGTTTTCATTCGGCGATGTCATTTACTGGGCATTCCTACTGAAGTAAGTATGTGGAGTTTCGATCTGTCCCTCTAATGTCTCATGACAGCACGTCAAAAATGTTGAGGATTACAATATAGCTAAAACTTTGAATTCATAAATATTTATAAAGCACCACTCCTTCAAGTCGTAAACGAAGGATTTAAGGTCCATTGCCTTCTGGCATTGTTTCCAAACGTTTTCGTCGCGCATTGCTTTCTCTTCTAACCGCCATGTTCACCACGCCAGCATTAACGTTGTGAGGGTGACGGAGGGGGGGGGGGGTTGGGGGGGGGGGGTGTGGTTTTGATGGCGGGGGAAGGGAGATGACGTGGAGGGAAAAAAAAAAAGGCGGAATAAGATGAAAAAAAGTTTTGTAAAACTG
>Ga0123354_10003585_pt1 | contig 21502 bp, 12 predicted proteins | sample TergutLab28metaG_2_FD_97872 | JGI IMG/M metagenome (GOLD analysis project Ga0123354, IMG submission 97872) | Labiotermes labralis P4 segment gut microbial communities from Petit-Saut dam, French Guiana - Lab288 P4 | ecosystem: Host-associated > Arthropoda: Insects > Digestive system > Gut ... | reverse complement strand
TCCACAGGGAGTGCGCAGTCGAGGCAGGCCGAAGAAACGCTGGAAAGAAAGTCTCATCAAAGCCCCTTCGCCTTAACCTCTGGAAGAACAGGCGTTAGCCTATAGAGAAGAAGAAGAAGAAGATTACAATATTATGTGATGAGAGGTATTTACAAGTTAATTCTAATATTATTGTTATCATGATATTCATTTAATGAGTAGACGGAGTTTGTGTATAAAAATTTTTTACTGCCTTTTTAAATGTTCTTGGTTTATCATTGTATGTTTTGATGTCCCATGGTAGACTACTGAAAAGCTTAATACCTGAATAATAAACTCCTTTTTGGTAAATGTTCAAATGTGCTCTAGGTAGGTGTAGGTTGGAAGTGTGCCTGGTGTTTATGTTGTGTATTTCAGAATTTACAAAATATTGCTCCCTGTTATTTGACACAAATGTAAGTAAGGAAAGTATGTATTGTGACATCAGTGATAAAATGTTTAATTCTTTGAACAAGTTTCTACAAGCTTCTCTGTTGCCAGGCCCCATAATAATCCTAATTGCCTTTTTCAGCATTCTAAATACCTGAATACTATGGGAGGAATTTCCCCAAAATATTATTCCATAAGTCATTACAGCTTGGAAAAGGGAATGGTAAATCATAATAATAGCATTTGTATTTACATATGGCTTAACAGGTCTAATTACATAGCAAGCAGTACTCCGTTTATTTATTAAGTGTACTATGTGTGGTTTCCAGGAAAGTGTATTATCAATTATTAGGCAGAGAAATTTAGTGTATAGGTTGTTAGAAATTCTATTATTATCTAAGCATGTACTTATATCAATGGGTTGGCTATTCTTTGTCTTGAAGTGTATTTAGTAAGTTTTTTCAATGTTTAATGAAAGCAGTTTCTTTAACCACAAATTAACATTTCTGAGAACTGTTTCAATGTTCACATGGAATTCCATGAAGTTACTATGAGTGAAAAGTATGCTTGTATCATCGGCAAACAAAACTGATATTGCCTTCTTGTTTATGACTGCAGGTAAATCATTTATGTATAAAAGAAACAGTGTAGGACACAGTACAGTGCCTTGTGGTACTCCATGTTTAATCATTGCCCAATTTGAAACAGCAGTATTGTGATTTGTTTTATTGTCTGTTAGGAATCGCTGGTATCTATCTTTGATGTATGATTGAAAGAGTTCCTTGCCCTTACCAATAATTCCATACTTTTCAATTTTGATATTAATATGTCATGATCTACACAGTCAAAAGCCTCTGTCAGGTCACTAAAGATACCTCCCACAAGTTGTTTATTGTTTAAGGCATTTAATACTTCATTTACTAGTTTATAAACAGCATTTTCTGTTGTAAATCCTCTTCGGAATCCATATTGTTCCTTATTTATGTAATTTTTTTTTGTGCAAAAGGTCCAGTAATCTTGTCTGTATTACTTTTTCTAAGATTTTTGAAAAGGAGGTTGAAAGAGATATTGGCGTATAATTGCTTACATCTCTTTTATTACCTTTTTTATACAAGAGCTTTTTTACAGACACCTTTAGTAATTACTTTATTACATATATAATTAAGGGGTGAGCTTATAAAAGGAACAGATATTTTCAGTAATTTATTTGAGATTTCATCATATCCATATGAGTTCTTTGGTTTAAGGGTTTTGATTATGTTTTCAATTTCAGAAGTTGTAGTTGGTTTACTCTGAAATGTTGTACACCTTAATTTTATCATTTCCTCTTCATACTATACAGATATGTCAATAATTGCAGTATCCGGGGTATTTTTATTTTGTAGATAGGCATTTCTGTCTGTAGTTTCAATATTCTATGTTACTGAGGTTTCCACAATAAGTTGTTGATTATCAGTAGTAATACCATCAGTGTTTAGGAATTTAATGTTTGTACTATGTGTTTTCCTGTGTGTTTCTTTGTTTACTACGTCCCATGTTTTATTCTTGTTAGTAGAATTTTTAATTTGATTATCATAGTGGTGTTTTTTGGCCTCTTTAATGACTTTGGATAGTATGTTGCAATAGCATTTATAATACCTTTTATTGTGTGGGTTTGTACTGTTTCTGCATGCTAAGTACAGTTTTCTTTTCTGTATACAAGAGGTTTTAATTCCTATTGTTATCCAGGGTGCCTTACTTTCATTATTAATTTTTTTTAGTGGGAAAGTGGCATAAAAAATCCTTAAGTGTTCAGAAAGGAGTTAAAAATTTTATTAACATCATTACATTCCAAAACATGATCCCATGATTCATAGCTTAGGCTGTTTTGAAATGCTGCCATAGTGTACTTATTAATGTTTCTTTTGAAATAGGTTTGGTACTTATGTGATTTATTATTATACAAAGTGTTTAAATTTAAATTTATAATCTGTGCATCATGATCAGAAAGTCACTCTCCTGAAGATAGTTTACATTTACATCACCACATATTATAAGGTTTGATTTTATAGTACACAGCTTTTGCAGTATCTCTCCTAATTGAGTTATGAATGTATTAAAATTTCCTATGGGTAATCTATAAATAACTAGAATGCAGATGTTTGAAAGTGTGGAGTCAAGTTTAAGTGCACAGACTTCAATGTCTTGATCTACACAGTATTTATGAAGATTTAGGGTAGTAAATTGGAGATCACCTTTTTGAAGTTTTCTCCTGCAGTACACATACTTAGCTCCAATAGAATAGTTTTGTATATTAATAAAATCAGCTTTATATTGACTTAAGTAATGTTCTGAAAAGCATAGTAAATGTGGCAAGTCTTGATGTCAATGAAATAGGAGTTCCCTAGTCTTGCCTCTCAAACCTCTGATATTTTGATGGAATAGTTTAAGGTGTTGGTTTGGAGTCTGACCCCTTCTATGTGGTATGTATTACACTGGTACCAATTGTACTCTTTTTTGGGGGGCCTGTTATCCCCAAAAAAATTTCATTCATTGTTTTTGGTGTTTTCTTTATCCTGTTTGATGTTCTTAGAGCAAGGTTGTTTTGTTCTGTAGTGGTAGTGGATGGTGGATTCTTGACTTGGTTCTGGGTCCCATCACGCATATTATTGGCGTGATCCTTTGTCCATCTTAGTCTGATCGGGATGTCTTTCGTCCGTTGTATAACTGACAGAAGTTTAGGGGATAGCTGTTTTGCAGTTTTAGCTTTCCCATGGTTATTTTGATGAAGGCCATGTTTGGTGTAATAATCCCTATTTGGATCTACCTCCACAATGTGGCACATAGCGATTCTGGGTTGGAGAAGAGTTGGTGCTTCCCATAGATTTTCCTACGTGATGTAAAAACGTGCTAGATATTTATTAGTTCTAAAGTCGTACAGTGTGGTGTTGTATAATTTGCTATTTAAATGCTGTGATTACGCTGCGTCGGCCTGCTCTGGCTTCGTGCGCTCTTTCCCGGTTGACAGCGGGAAAATTAACGAGCAGTGCACTGCGCGGTGTAGAGCCACAACAGATGGCAACACCGTACTGGTCGTGGTGTCGAAGCTGGTTATTCCTCTTTTATTGTGTCACAGGCAAATTAGAACATACACAACGGAGAACTTCTATGTCATAAGACACGGAAATTCCTTTCGGATTTTGTACGTTAGTACTTAAGTTTCAGCCGCCTTTGGCGCACAGAACACCACGAATGAACATGCCAAGTCATCGGTGGTTATGTGCACGTAAAGAGCTGACGTGTTGTGGTTGTTGCCTGGATTGCACGAGGGAGAAGGCTGGCGGCGAGTTAGGTAGCGAAGTCACCGCGAAGGTTAGGAGGTTCGGCTACTTTTAGGGATTGAGGAAATGCCATGACATGTCGCCACGTTCTCTCGATCGGTACTTAAATACATAATTATGCCATTAATTTCTGTTTGTTATCAGCAACTGTGCGAGGAATAATTGATGAACAGTGTCCATTCCTTTGTAATAATATCTCCCTGGGTTTTTTTTTTTGGGGGGGGGAGTCACTTCGGCGACGCAGGTCGCCATGTAGTACGTGTTGTCACAGATCTTACGTGTTGTGGGCGATGACTGAACACAGTACTGCATGGAATTTGACTCACATCCTTCAAGAACTAGACGCCGACTTCTGGGTCGCTGAACAGGAATGCGATAAATAACTTATTTGCAACACCTCAACTTGAATATGGCCAATGTAAAGTGCGGAAACATGTAGTTGTTCTTAATGTAATAAATTCTATACATATATCTACCATCATATATTTGTGCTAGACAAGTACATACACTCCACTCTAGTTTATTGGCGTCCAGCGTCGCGCACCCAAATGCCGAGGACGGAACATATAACTTTCATGAAGGCGTCGTTGGTATGTTTCGATAACTGAGGTCACGTGTATCCACCATTGTTGTAATAATGTTCCATATTTTGTTAGAACGACAGAATTATATGGAATCAGACCAAACACAGCGCTCAGAGCAAGAAGGTAAGGGATACTGTCGTCAGGCGCAAAGATATGTGCGCGAAGTCCGTGGGGAAGTAGAAGAGGCTATGGAAATTTCGAAAGACTAACCTTTATTCGTGTCGTTGCAGGATTATCAGTGAATGAAGGGAGGCTGAAAGAAGAAGGAAATAAAGCGCGAAATGTTGGTATCGATGAAGGAATTAATGTGTCTGAGGTGTGTTGGAGGAGGAACAGTAGCGCCATATGCAGCACACCTGCATTCGATACCGTGGAGAGATGGAAGCGCCACTTACGGCAGACGCGAAGAACTAATTTACAAAACCCGAAATGAGAGCAATGGCACATATTCAGTGCATTTCAAATTTCCACGTACTGTAGGATCAACTATGTAATGTTATGTTTGTGGTGTTTTGATGCTGTAAACTGCTCGTAATCGTGAACTGTATAATTGGTCTTTGAGCATAGCCTAGCTAGTAGTGTAGCAGTTAGTATAGTTGTTGCATTGTGCAAAGTATATGAATTGTTTTAGTCGTGCGTATTTAGATAATATTGACTTTTTCGATTTGTGTTAATGTGACATTCGTGTCTCGGAGGCCACATTAAATCCAATCATGGATGTGACCAAGGCCGACGTTAAGATTTTAAGTAACGAGAAGGAAGGTGAAGTGTCATCAACATGCAGTGATAATCTTCCAGCCAGGTCACTTTCAAATAACGATATAGAAACCGGAGCTGGTGGTGGTATTGCCCCCTCTTTTGTAGTACATGAAGAAATTAGTCATCCTGATTCACCTGATACATCAGGTGCTTCTTCAGGGCACGATGGTGGAGAGATACATGTTATAGCAGAAGCAGAGAGTGAATTGAGTCATGGTACTGGGAATATTGCCATGGTACAAAGTCAAGATACTGCTGTAGAACAAGAACAGCACAAAGCTGAAAGTGTGGAAATGTTTCAGCAATTACCAGGTGAAAGTATAGAGTTGCTTAATATCAGTGAAGACAGTAAAATTGTTTTGCTAGATGAAAATGTTTTAATATCAACAACGTCAGAACCTAGGGCATTTCTAGTGTCTTATGAAAAACAAGAAGAAATGAAAGGTGAAGAGATGTCCGCGGTTGACAAAACTGGGTTCCAGCTGGAGATTCCACAACAAGTAAATATTTTATCTGCAGGAGCCTCAGAAAATGTTGAACCAATGGATGTGTCCAGCAATGAAACAAAGATATGCATGTGGAAGAACCCTGACAGCACAACAGTTGAGACTACAGAAGGAAGTAGTAATGGAAATGAAAACATTTCATTTACTGAAGAAGAAGTTTCAACAACAGAAGAGGATGTAGGAAACTTGGTTTCAACAAGCAGTGCTATGACATCCATGACAGAAAACGTGTTGGATACGTCAGGAGACAGTACATCAATTCCAAGTACTACAAAGACAGTATATGTTTGTGGAATGTCTGTTCAAGAGGATGTGCAAGACATGCAGACATCTCAAAGTCTTGCAGTGAGCTGTGTAATTATTGAAACTGCACCACAGAATGCAGGTGTTTCTACTACAAGTATGAAGGATAGTTCTCAGCAAAATAGGCGATGGGATCAGGTTAAGCCTGTTGCTGAAATTAGCCCTGTTAGACAAACAAGTTCGCAGGCTTCAGATCCTGTCAGACAGGTGTTGAACCCTTTACCTCAAGCCTCCACCTGCAGACAAAAATCTCATGTTACTGTTCCTGAACAGTCCTTGTGTACGTCCAAAAAGCTAACAGAAGTTAGTAATATGTCAAACCCTATAGAAGACTATGTGTCATCCAGTAAAGATATAGAAATTGTGAACAAAGTATCAGCCTCTACACATGTTTTTCCAAGACATGAAGAGAGTAATATTGACACTACTACAACAGTCAAAACAGTCCCACTGTTGTCTTCTGCTCTTGATTTAATTAAGTCAAATTATTGCTCCCCTTTTGATGATGATATTCCATCTCCAGGTTCTTCCACTTATGAAGAACAGAAATGTGCTCATGATTGGACACATCAAATTGGTGAATGTAGTACTAGTAATAGTTCTTCAAATGAACAGTTACATACGTTTACCAAGGATGAAACTAGCAGCTCAGGATCATTAAATCACCAGGAGAAAATAATTTCAGAAACCACTACATCAAGTGAAAATGTGGAAGGAAGAACTTCTGAAAATGCAGTAAAGGAAAACATTATAAGCAGTTTAACTTTGCCTGGTCCATCTAAAAAGAGCAAAGAAAATAAGGAGACATTATTATTGGAAAGTGCTTCAGCATCATCAGTTGTAGAACATAACCTTCAGCTGCCTATGGTGCCTGTGAAACAATCAGATTTTCTGTTAAGTACATCTAGCGTGGACACAGTGTTGAAGGATCATGCTGTCCAGTATAGCTCATCAGCTGAACAGACAGTTCCAAGTTTCTGCAGGCCATCTGTAAGTTTGAGAACAAATTTACTGGGTTGCTTAAAGGAGATGGTCGCATTGAATAATGGAACTTCTGTCATTGACTCACGAGCGTTGGTGACAACAGAAAAAAATTCAGGTGGTGTCTCTGCCACAGTTTCGGAAGAAACAAAAAGGCAAAGTGAATCATCTCTGATCACAGATATATTAGCCATAAAGAGTGAATCTTCACGTGTCATACAAGCCCCTACATGTAAAGAACCTTCATGTGTCATAGAACTTCAGACAACAGGTAAACAGCCTTTCAGTGCTATTACAGAGACAGTACAAGCCCCACAAAAATCATCACTTGTCACAAATCCAGTGGCCTCAAAAAATGAATCTTTGATTCTTGTTGAAGCATCATCAAGAACAGAATCTGTCACAGAAACACCAGCAACAAGGAAGGAATGTTCATATCTTACAGAAGTACTACTAGGAAAAGAGAATAACATACCAGCAGAGAAGAAAGATAGTGAAACATCACTAAAAATATTGGAAACTTTACATCCTGTTTCAGAGGTGCAAAGAGAAGAAGTGCTGCATGATAGTTTGAAAGTATCAACAGTTGAAGAGGAAACTTCAGTTCTTGGTATGAAATCATATGTACTGAGCAAAGAAACTTTAGTTACTGAAAAACTGCCTGTAAAAGAAAAGGATAGCTTGTATTCTGCCACAGTAACACCAGTGGAAGGAATGGATACCTTCTCTTTTCCTGAAAAAATGACAGCTGTAGGGGTAGAAGAAGTTGCTGATAATAAACAATCTTCTGTGAAGGGGTCTTTATTTGATGGTATAAAAAACCCACTTAGTTTTATAGAAGTTTCAGACCCTGGCATTCATATACCAAGAAAAGAAAGTAAAATGTCTGTCAAACAAACACCACTGAAAGAAAAGGAAGCCTCTGATATTAATAAAAAGTTACCAGAAGAGATACTAGTTATTGACATTCTGGCACCAGACCTCAAAAAAGAAATTAAAATTTCATCAGTAGCAGAGAATGTGTCTGTAAAGACTAATATTCAGGGACCTTTGAGAGTACTGGATACAGAAGAGTGCTCTGAAGTTGTTCATGTAACTCCAGAAGAAAGGGAAATTATTCTTTCTAACACACAGATTTCACATAAGGACGTTACTTCATTTATTCATCCACAGGGTCTAGAAAGAGATACAGATATTTCAGGCTTACAAGAAAAAGTAAAAGAGAAGGAGTATTCAGCTACACCAGGAAAACATGATTCAATTTCTGCTGTGCAGCCACCAGTATTAAGAAAGGATGCCTGTATTGCTGACATGCATACACACAAAAAGGATGAACTTTTGACTAGCACACCAAAAGTGCTAGAGCGAGACTCTGGAAATGTAATGGAGGCTCTGGAGATAAATAGTGCTGTAGCTGATGTATTATTACCAAGAAATAAGGACAAAGAAATAATTAGGAAAAGATTAGCAGAAGTAATAGCGAAGCAAAAAATAACAACAGATTCTCACAGTTCTGTTGCAGGAACACCATCAACGAAGATACACACTATTGTGAGTAAAGAATTTCCAGTTCTGGCTGAAAATTTAGCAGCTACAATGAAAGAGACAATCAAAAAGGCAATTTCAAAGATACCTGATCCATTGGACTTGGAAACAGTAGCCCCAAAACAGCCATTCGAATTCAGCACCTTAGCATCGGAAGGAAAAGTGGTGTTAACACAGCCAAGTGATCCTTCAAAATCACTATCAACAGCATTAGTCAGTGAATCAAACAAACAACAAGCAGATGTAACTGTTGTTGAAGGATTGCCAGAAGGAACAAAGGACTGTACTGGTGAAGGGAACCTAACTTCACTTACCAAAAATTCTTCAGTTTCAGTGGAGTTTCCAGTACAGACTGAGGATCCATTGCATAGACTAGGCACATTATCTACAAAAGAGGCAACTCCACAAACAGCTACTGCAGTTAGGCTAGGAATTAAAGAAACATTGCCAATTAATCAGACAGATTTTAAAGAGGACAGTATCATTGCTGAACAGTTGGTTTTTTCGAAAGATACAGACAAGAAGGAAGAAAAACTGACAAGAGAAAATATCACAGTGAAAGTTAATAGAGAGTCATCAAGGAAAGAAACACAGAAGTTGACAGAAAGTTTAGGTGGAGTTCATAATAAACAACTAACTGAAAGTTCAGGTGCAGTTGCTAGTGAACAACTGAAGTCATCTATGTCTTTTCCCAAAAAACAGCGGGTTAAACTGGTCCGCCCAGTCTTGTCCAAGTCAAGGGAAACTGATAAGCCTGAATATTCATTGTCAGTGACACCCATAGAAGTAACCAAATCAGAATGTTTAAACTCTCCAACATTTAAAGACTCTGCTGTGGAGATGGCTGTCAGTTTATCTCAGATTGAAGGTACTGAAATCAAAATGTCGGTTTCCATGACATGTGAGAAATATGATGAAATTTCACACAGTTTATCACCAACAGGAAAAGCAGACCTGCCGTGTAAAGGATTTGATACCTCTAAATTCCCAACAGCTACTGAACCAAGAGAGTTAGAAGTTCTGAGTAAAACTGTGGTAAAGAAAGTGGAGAAACGAAGACTTCCAAGTACATCAGAAAAGAATGAACTTCTGAAGTCTACAGAGTTTGTAAAAGACAAACCATCAAAATTCTCAACCTCAACTTCTCCAGGAGAAATTAAAAAACAGGAACTTTCAAGTAAAGGAGGTGAAAAGACAAAGAATTTTAGTGCAGAAGTGAAACAGTCTGATGCTCCCATCTCATTCCTAACTCAGGATGTTACAGGACCAGAAGTTTTAGAGACATTACTGTCAGAAAGTACTGAAATGCCTGAACTTTCAAGTAAAGCAGCATCTATGGAACTTCCAAGGTTAGTAGCCTGTGGAGAGGAGATGGATTCCTTGTCTGTGAAAGAAACGATTCCAACTGCCGTGAAAGACATTGTAAGGTCACAAGGTCCACAACAGACATCAAAAGAATTTCAAGAAATACGTGTTTCAAGGTCATCAGCACATTCAAAAATAATGCAGTCATCGGTTTCAGCTTTTGCAGCATCAAATGAATGTAAATATTCAATGTTGGCAACAGTGGCTGAGCTTGATACATGTAAGAATCTTGAGCAACCTGAATTGTTACATCAGAAAGACAGTGACATGGTGGAGAATAAACCATGCCCTACATTTAAATTACAGGAAATTCTTGAGAAGAAACATGCAGTTAGTGAGATTGTTAAGAAACCAAAATTGATACGACCCTTGAAGAGTCTGAGTAAAGACGTGGCAAAGGTTGAAACAGTCTCTGGATCTGACATAAAGGAAATAAAACTAATAACAAAAGAAGCCATTCAAATAGAAGGTACACAAGAAGTTGCAGTTAAACAGCATAAAGAAGAAGATTTGTTGTGTATGAGTGAGTGTACACAATTATGCACTGAGCAAAAAGGACACGAGAATATGCATTCCAGTGTCAGTACTAAAACAGTAACGAAGTCAAGTGACCAGAATACACTTACCAGTAAAATGTTAGGAGATCATGAAACCAATATTCAAAAGTTGGATAAATCAGACAGACACAGAAAGACTGCAAGTTCAGAAACAATCAATCCAACAAGTGAAAGTGGTAAGGAAAAATGCCAGTTATATCTCAATGAAAGGGAGACAAACAGGGAAGTTGTACATAAAATTGATGCAACATGTAGGTCAGAAACGTCTGAAATAGCTGTTCCACATTCAGCAAGTATAGATATTCCTAAGGGAGAAGGATCCATTTTTGCAGCACAAAGCAGAGACTCCAATGAAGATATATTTCACAGTGATATAATTGAAGTACCAGTTCCAAACCCTTCAGATAATAAATCAGAACACAAAGAAGTAGTTACTAACAATAGAAATGTTGAAAGTGTTGCTGAGGAATTGGTATCTGAAAAAACATCTTTAATATATAAACAGTCACAGCACTTGATGCAAGCACACCCTACAGTATCTGGTACTGATGGTTTAAAATCTAACTTGCTTGACTCTAAATCAGCTGGTGGTAAAAATTTTCCATTACAACTTCAATTCCAAAATGAAGCTCACCAGTTAAATCAAGGGAATGTTTCATGTTCTGCTGTTAAAGAAGAAGCAAGTGCACAGGTCTATTCATTCAAAGATACTGAGAGTATTAATGAAAGCCTGTTACCTGGTCAGTCAGAAATATCATCAATAAAGAAAAGAGCAGGTGATGGTAGAAGTGGTTGGAAACCTGAATGTTCAACAAGTACATCTAAGGTAACTCAGGCTTCAAAAGAGCATGATAGAGCAATAAAGTTGGAGTTAGTTGACATGATATCTGTCCAGAACATTGCTTCAGAAGGGAAAACAGATAAAATACTGGTTCAGGATAAGGTAATTTTGGAAGATGCAAAGGAGGAGGACAAAGTTGATAATGAAATGAAGTTACAAGAACTTTCAACTGAAAAGAAATCTGCACTATCCACTACTACATCCTCAAAAGATGGTACCCTTTTATCAACAGATGTAAAAGAATTAATATATACCGATCAACAAAAATCAGAACAAGTTATGAAACAAGACAGAATTATTCTAAAGCTTGCTAAGGATATGACAGCATTCAAAGAATCTTCAAGTTCCATTGCGAAAGAAGCTGAACTAGGATTAAATTTGCAGAATTCTGAAGATATTTTAGAGCAGACTATGGCAAATACAGAATTAATTGGTAATAATGAAACTTCTGTAGAACCCAGTTTGGTGTTACCAGACTCATTATTAATGTCCAAAACACATGCAGAGTTGGAGCAGTTAACACTGAAACCTAACAAAGATGGAACAAATTTAAAATCATCTTTGACTTCAGCAGTTTCGTCTAATGTAGAACATTCTGAAGTGGACATCTCTCTAAAACATGAAAATGTGAACATTAAATTAAAAAAAGATTTTTCTTCTTCTTTGTCACTTACAGGTACCTCTGCTGCAAACAATACTGAAATATCACAAAGAACAGAGAATGTAGGTGCAATAGCTAAAGTTGAAAAACTGACACTGAAATTGAAGAAAGATGTTTCCAAGCCAGAAGATTTACAGACAGAATATGAAGAAGAACCAAAGTTAGAGAAAATAACTTTAAAGTTTAAGTTAGACCCAGCTCACCATGATATTAGAGTTGAGTCGACTTCCACAGTGATGTCAAATCCTGCAGAAATAATAACAAAATCACCTGGAGTGGAGCAGATAGAAATTGTAGCTTCACCTACATCACAAGATGAAAGCAAGCCACAGAAGATTACCTTGAAGTTAAAGAAAGATGGTACAAAGCAAGAAACAGTTGCTGTAACATCCACATGTGATGCGCGTCTGGAAACTTCTGTTCCAGTTCGGCCAGCAGAAATTAAATTACCAGAAACTCGGCTTTCTATACTTAGGGAAGAAGTACCTGGTGATAAGACAACTCAGAAATTAAAGAAACTCTTATCCAAATCAGAAGCATTTGTTTCACCATCAAAAGATAACATCAACCAAGAAATAACTGTTATTCCTGTCAAATTAAAAGATGGAAAAATCCAAGAGAAAACTATCTCACCTGGTTCAAAGGATAAGCCTGCAGTAGAAAAATTTACTGTAAAGCTAAAGAAAGATAGCACTTCAGCTACAACATCAAAGGAAGATATTCTTCCTGAAACTACAGTAACTAGAGTCAAGGCACCAGAAGCTAAGCGGTCCAATGAAAATGTTACAGTAGGGTCCAGAACTGAGCCATTGATTGAGAAAATAACCTTAAAGTTGAAAAAGGATACTACAAAGCCAGAAACAGTTCATCCAGAAACAGTTGTCACACAAGTTAAGTCAACAGAGCAACCAAAACTAGAAGCACATGTTTCATTGTCATCTAAGGAAGATCCTCTGGTGGAGAAAATAACTTTGAAATTAAAGAAAGAAGGGACTAAGCCTGAGACAATTATTACATCATTGAAAATGTTATCTACCCAGGAAACTACTGTTGTACCAACTAATATCACTGACATTAGACAGAAGCAGTTGGATGAAAATGTATCATCATTAAACAAAGAAAGCACTTCGGTAGAAAAAATAACACTGAAGATAAAAAAGGATCCTATGAAGCAAGAAGTAACTCCAGCATCTGCAAAACAGGGACATGCCAAGTTAACAAAAAGAAGTACACCAGTTACTCAAGACGAACCCAGACTTGAAAAATTAACATTAAAATTAAAAAAGGATATCATTAAGTCTGCTGTTGTATCTGGAAAAGAAGTAGAACCACCCAAACAACCTGACTTAGTATCTAAATTGGACTTTGTCCCAAGAGAAGAAAACAAAGTTGAAAAGCTCACTTTAAAGCTGAAAAAAGATGTAGCAACTTCAGAAGTAAGTACTGGGAAGAAATTGCCAGAGCAAGAATGTGGTTCATTAGATATCCAGAAAACAGAAGAATCAGTTGTAGCATCATCAAGGGAAGAAGGGAAAGTGGAGAAACTAACTCTGAAATTTAAAAAAGCTGAACTTCCCGAAGGAGATTTAGAAATAATTAGTACGCAAGCAGAGGATGTGAAGTGTGTAGATTCTGCAGCTGCTTCAGTCGCAAAAGAAGGAAAGGTCGAAAAAATTATGTTAAAGCTTAGGAAGGATTTAACAAAATCAGAGGAAGCAAGTTTTTCATCTCCCAAAGAAGTTATTGATACAGATGGTGCATTAGGTAATCAGATTTCAGGAGATCAAGAAAAAAAGCTCTCTGAGGAAACATCTGCAGAAGCAGGAAAACAAAAGAAAATAACACTGACTCTTAAGAAAGATGCTGCCTGGTCTGTGAAGAGGAAGAAAATTAAACCAGAAGACACTGGTGACAGTTTTAAGCAAACAGGTGGCACTGAAATGGACAAACTTAGCATTCAAGTAGAGCACCATACTGAACCTCCTGTTAAACGTACCAAGATGGAAGAAGAAATGGCTATTTCTGAACAATCAGACAGTCGTGTAACCTCATCTGCAGAAACTGGTCTCATAATATCAAAAGTTGCTGAAGATCTTCCTTCTGAACAAGGAAAATCTGGAAACAGTGTGGAGATGATAGATAATTTTAAAACTGAAGAGACAGTTGCACAGAGACCTCAGGATTGTAATATACAAGAGACATTAGGGAGTAGAAGGCCAGATGATGAGTGTCCTCCTAAAAAAATGAAACTTGAATGTGAAATGAAAAGCTGCTATGAATCAGGATATAAAATGTCCAAGGAACAACATCAAGATCTTATTTTGCAGAACAATCAAGAAATCATTTCCTCCCAGATTTTGCATTCAGATTCTGAAGATAAGGCAGTGAGTGAAGGAGAAACATTTGTACAAACAACTGTAGAGGGAAAGCTCAGAGAAGTGTTATCGAAGGTGGGTCCAGGAACAAATACCATTCTTAGTGGTGATTTGTCTGTAAGCCTTCCCACTATTACAACAGTATCAAGTGCTAAGTCACCTGAAATGTTTGATACTTCTGTAATGAGTTGTCAAAATGAAATAATTGAAGTAAATATATCCAGCTCAGCTGCGTCTGAGGATATGCACATTTCTGTCACTAATACCATGCAGCAGTCAGAAAATGCCGATCAACTTTTCAGTGAAGTATTAGTCCGCGAAGAGTCAAGGTCCCTCAATGTGATGATAATTGAGGAAGAAAACCAGCCCAGTAGTTCAGTTCATTTGAATAATGAAAAAATTGTAGACAGTGGAATGGCTGTGCCTGACTACTGTATGGAGGGAGCTGGTGCAGTACAATCACCAGAACTGCAATCTGTTAAAACTGAAGTCATGAAGATGGAACCAAAGAAGGGACGTGGGCGACCTAGGAAAACAGCATTGGTTCCTAGTATTATTCCTGTTGTTGAGCCCCCAGAGGAAATAGTAAGACCCAAACGAATGTGTAGAGGAAGAGAAAGGCCACCAGTGATAGTCAAAGTGAGGAAACCAAGAGTAGGAAAGGGTAAGTTGATTAAATACTGGTGTGCAGGCACCTGAATTCAGTGATTAAGCTGCATATCAGCACAGTATATTGCCCATTCAGGATAGTCCTATGTCTGGTAGGGACTTACTTGTTGAGCAGTTTTTTTTTTAATACAACCCAAATATTATACTCCTAATTAAATGACCTACTGGATAATCATATACCTGAAAGAAAGTAATGGCCTCTCAGAGCACTTTATAGGAAACTGAGTAATTGCTTCTAATGAAAAGGTACAGGAGAGAGATTTTGACTGCTGTGAAATAAATGTATTCATTGAATGTATATAATAGTTTCCTTAAATATATGAAGGCTCTGATGAGGGCCAATCTTTGTCAAATCATCAGGGAGTGAGATAAAATATGGTTGTTGATGAATGTATACTTGGATGGTTTAATACTGATTTATTATGCATGTGTGCGCACACACACATGCACAAATCCCAGGTGCATGATTTTCTGGGTGACTGAGTTTTGTAGGGTGACACCTAATATTTTCGGTATAATTAGTGCACTTTTTTTATTCCATGCAATAATGTGTATCAGTTCGTATATAGTGAGCAGAGAGCACCAGGTAACAGTAACATTCACAGGTCACTCATGAACTGTGGGTTCTTAGTGTGGTCCTAGCTTTGTGTTATCCTTCTTGCACACTTAAAATTTGGAGGTGGCCCTTAGAGTTTTGTAAAATGTATGGACAGCTGTGTGTGTGTGTGTGTGTGTGTGTGTGTATGTATATATATATATATATATATATATATATATATGTGTGTGTGTGTGTGTGTTACTTTTCAGCTCCTGGGCGTAAGAAGAAGATTGTGGAAGAAGTAAAACCCACAACTGAATTGCCACATCCAGCTGAAGTTTCTGCATTAACAACAGAAAATTCTACTTCAGCTGCTACTGTTGACAGTCTCTCTTTTTCCCCTGTCATTGATCAGCCTACTGTAGCAGATATAACCAAACCCCTGTCTCATTTTATTCCTGCTGATGATCTAAGATTAACTACTGCGATTGAGCTACATACTTCTTCTGCTTCTGATGAACGAGTTGTGAGAACTTCTTGTACTGCAGAACAACCATCTTCTAGTGCTTCAGTAAAAGCACGGCCAGCAGCTATTATGGCTGAAACATCTGCTGAAGCAAACTCTCAAGCACGTCCAGTACATGTGCTGTCAACTTCTGAAATTGCTGTTGGGTTGCTGTCACCATGCCATACTGTTCAGGTGTTTGAAGAAGAAACAAGAATGAGTGCAGAGAGTGGTAGCCGCTCACAGACTCCTGCTCGCGCCTTACCTGTGGCAGGTATGAAGTTAACTGAATGTACTTCTAAGCAGACTAATTGCTGTAAGGAGGAAGGGGTTAATCTTTAGTTCAGCTATGATAACAGCAAGCAACATTATAAGAAATGTCTGCAGTGAATTACATTTTCAGCATGTGTGCTCTGTTATTCTCCCTAGGTCTTAAATTCATGAATAATTTCAAGAACGATGCTTTAAAGAGTATGGCAACAGCAGTACAGTTACATTTGAGTATTTTACAGTTTATGCTGCTTTATTGTAATGCTGTTGCAGGAATATGGGAAAAATTTGCACTAGGCTTTTAGGCTTTTGTGTAATACCAGCAGAGTGAAGTTACAGTGTTTTAATGGCATGGTAAATTAAGATAATAAAATAAACCACTCTCTAGTTAGTTTAAATACCATCACAACTTGTGATGTTTATGGAATGTTAATGCTTTGCCACATTTATTTTATGTACATATGTTATCTTGGAAATTAGGTTTTATCAGAAATGTGTGTAGGTCTTCAAGTAAAGTTATTTTTTTCTGATGTTAATCAGTATTTTGGCGAATTTTAGTGAAGATCCCTGATAATAATTTCAAGTAAACTTAACCAGTGGATGCCAAGTTGCTCCACCCAGCTGTGGGACTTGTGGACTGACATGTTGGAGCTAGTAGTCACTTTCTGTAGGCTTGATGAACACATCCAAAAAATAGAACATTCTGTGTAGAGATTGTGTACATTACCTAGTGTCAGTAGTCCTCCTGTAAGCAGAGTGTGATGAAATTGTTATGTAGAGTACTGCATCAAATTAGGACTGATGCTTTACCTGAAGGTGTAAATAAGTGTTTCCTCTAGCCCATGAAATACAAGAATAAAAGTTGTTTTAGATACTAAATTAAATAAGGTATACATTTCGTTATTTTTGTTTTCTATTTGATGAGTTGTTGGGAAATTTGTTACAAATGTGTCTATATATGATGTTAATGCTGGCCAAATCAGAAGGTGGAGGGTGATGTATCTAATTTTGTTTAACGTAGTGTTTAAATGTGAGAAGCAGCTCATTTGCTTCCATCTGCTGCATGTTTCATGTCAAAACCACAGACTTTATTTGTACCTCACATTGAACATTACTGTCATCATCATAAAAAACCTGTTTTTCAAAATTTTAGTTTATAACATAAAACACAGATTGTATTAAATGGCTGCAATTTTACGCGAAGCATTTGTTTTGCATTATGTCATTCCATGTCAGATCAACAAAGAAAACTATAAATCTGTTTTCCCATGACATGTTAATAAAAATGTTGAGTTATATTCCTTTGTATAGGAGAGTTTACATTCGTTTTTAAACCTGTAGATGTACTAGCTTTCATTGATCCTTTAAGTTCTAAAAAAGTTCCATGTAATGTCATAATTCATGTTTTTACGTTGCAGTAACACTGTCCAAAATTGAGATTGAAGCTTATTTTAGTCTCACTGTAAAACAAATTGAATAATATTTCTAGTCAAACAGTAAACACTCTAATAAATGGTACTTTTCACCATCAACACATTCTTTTTATTTATATGAATTTATCATATAGTAATGTGAGATATTATTATTATCATCATCATCATCATCATCATCCTTGTTATCACCTTTATGTAGGGTATTTACAATCATATACCTGAAATAAACCATGTTGCTAGGGTTATATACTGTAGCAGCTGTTCTGTATTTATAATTTGTGCTACATGTAATATTATTTCACCTGTGAAATATGTTTTTGTGCTTTTACAGTAGCACTTTCTGTAGTATGTGTTCAGTGCCCAATTTGTTGTTTTTTGTAGTTCCTTAATTTTGTGTTTTCATGGTTTGTTGCTCAGGTATTGTCTTAGTGTTCTGAAATGATTCCTGCACCCCTCTTATTCCAGGTATCACTTTCACTTTTACATTCCACATGTCCTGAATTTCTGTTACAAAGTCTTTATATTTTAAAATATTCTCTACTTCTCTCTTGATCACATTTCTGTCTCCAGTAATTGCATCATCTGTTAACAAGCATGTTCCTTTTTTATTAACATGTATTATGATGTTCAGTTTATTGTAATGAATAGTTCTGTCAGTTCACAATTGTTGGTTCTGTAATACGATAACCTTACTTTCATGACTTGTTGTGACTGATTTTGGTACATGGCCATACCAGTGTTCATTTTCTGTTTTTACCCCACACTCTGTTATGTCTCTTATGTATTATTTTGCCAATATTGGGTATGCTGATATGATGTGGTCCACTGTCTCATCAAATTGCTTACAGAGTTTGCAGTTGCTATCTGTTTCTTTTTGGAATTTTTTTGACACATTGTATTTGGTTCATAAAGCCTGGTGTTGCTATTATTTCACTTTCAGTTTCGCCACCACCACCAGGGAGGATTATTTGGGAATTTTCCATGTAGGGTTGTATTCCCCTAAAGTATTCATATCTTTTGCATTATTTTCCACATTTTGTTCATTTAGTTTTAAAAGTGTGTATCTATTATCTGCCAACATGGCCAGTCTCAACAGGCTTTCATTGGTTGAGCTCAACTTGTTCCTCATATTTCATTCTTATGTGCTGCATAATCTTTGGTTATGTACTAAGCCTTATTCTTCTCCTTTCCAAGGTAGATATAATCTTACTGTAGATGAATTGGGATGGAGGCACTGAAATTTTAGTAGTAGTTGTCTTTAAATCTATCAAGGTGCTCAAGGTCTGTGTCAGTCCACTTGATTATTCAAAATGAATAGGTTTGTGCACGAATTGTTTACTTATTGAGTGCTATGATCTGGGCCAGATAACTTGTCTTTAAATGTTTGTGACTCTTTTTCCTGTACTTTACAGTGAAGATCTTCTTCAGACAGCTGTGGTCGCCATGCTGGTTTTGTGGTATCCCTAAATTTTTTTGTTTCTTCTGGCTCGGTTCCTCAATATCTTTATATTTCGTCTGTTGATTTTCAACTTCGCCATTTCTGATGTTTATGATGGTGCATTTGTCAAAACCAAAAGTCATCTTATTGTTATTGCTGAAGTTTACAGTATCAGTCAAAGAATGTTACTTTTCTTGAGAGTCTGGGTATAGTTTAAGGTCATCCATGTATACGATATGTAATAATCTCCTTTCATTTCATATATTAGGCTTGTAGCCAATTTCAGTGGTGTTTAGTTGTAACAACATGGGGTTTAAAGCCAGACAAACCATACTGGAGAAAACAAATCCCCTTTAAAAATTACTTTTCTGATGTTTACAGTTCCAGCATTTTTATTATTCACCCACAGGTTTGTCTTCCATGTACTTATCATGAGCTGCAGATTGTTCTTAATCTTTGGGGAGATTTTATGTATTTCTAACACCTTCCTCAATTAGCTATGGGGCACAGAGTGAAACATTTTTTGATAATCTGCATAACACATATGTATGTTGCGCTTTTTCACGTGTGCTTGTTTGAGAATTGTAGCGTTGATTGTACTTTGCATCCTAAACATTTCCAGATGGGCCCATTCTGCTCCTCTTCCAGTATATGGTTTGTGTCACAGTGCTTATAGATCTTATTATTGATCTGTGATGTGAACAATTTGTGTATGATGGAGAGGCAAATTATGGGTCTATAATTGTAAGGCTGCATGGTTTTTCTATTCTTGTGTAACATATATGTGTTTCTCTCGGTCGGGAATTTAGGAATTTGGATGGAGTCGTTCAGTGTGTTTGTGAAACAGCGGGCAAGACAAGCATGGATGGATTTAAACTTTTTAGCCAGAAATTATGAAGCTTGTCAGGTCCAGGTGCTTTCCATTTGCTGATTTTTCTTACAGCAAGAGTTATATCATTAGCAGAGAATTCATTAACTGCCATAACTGATAATTTGTAATGCACACTTCTAGATCTTTGATCAATGCTGCTGCTGACTTCTAGATTTGCCCAGAAGGCACTCCAATATTTGTTAATATTTGACTTAAAAGCTAGAACCCTTACCTTCTTTCAAACCTTTCAAGAACAATTTCCTTTTAGAAATTCATTTGTAACATCTGCTTTCACACACAGTTCATCATTGTTCTTTTTCAGGTGCTTTTCAAGTCAGGTTCCTTCACTTTTATATTACTTTTCTTGCCATTCTGTACTAGTGGGATGTGTGTGTTCTGTCCTTCCACTTCAGTGATTGTTACAGCTGTACAATAAAATGCCAAATGTGCTTCATTCCAGTCTCCAATTCATTTCTACATATTCTCCTTGACCTTCTTGATGTTCTTTAAAATGGCAGTATTTGGCCTGGTGGTGGGATCTGGGGATTGAATCTCTTTTTCAAGGTTGCTGATTTGTATATCAAACTGGCCTACCTCTTTCTTTATATATCCCAGGTCGGTAGCTGTTGAATTACTTTTTTTGACTAGTATTTTTCCTCTCTACTAGATTTTGTTCTGTCAGGTGTAGCTCTGGATGCTTCTTGGTGTATGCAGCCTGAAGATGCGGTTTCCGTCCAGGTTGTGGGTTGTCCTTGTACTGGTTAACATAGTATGTGTGCATTATCTCATTTTGTGCAGCCATTTAGAACATGCGGGGTGATCTCTTCTGCAATCAGTCCTTCAAGTGACAAGCTAGCAAGAAGGGTGCCCTTTTCATGGTTGTCCATATCTTGATGTTCATAGTGAGCTGTGCTTGTTACATGAGAGGGGCTTGCCTCCTCAGCTCCATACCACTGGTGTCCTGCATACTGTCATGCACAGCACCATCCCCAGGCATGCCCCGGCGAACGCCAGGCAGCGTCTCTATTTCTCATTCTTTATTTGACTCCATCTATCATGGGTAGCACGTGTTGTGGGGAGCACGGCCCTTGATTGCCTCTTATGGCCAACAGTGCTGTGGTGGGAGTATTCTAACCTGCTGCCCGCATAGGGGTTGTTGTTGTTGGCAGCATCATTTGTTTTATTGGTCATTTCCTCCCTGGCGCTTGTGCAAATGGTGATCCCCACAGCCCAGGCTTCAAGTTTAAGATTGCTGTGCTTTCTGTATTATTTGTGATGTTCAAAGCATAGCGGTCTTCTGTAGTGAATCTATTGAATGTTTTCCTGTTATGGCTTCCAAATTTGCTTTCAACCTTCTTTTACTATTCTGGTGGCTCCAGTTATTACTGTTACAATCATACATTTCATATTACACATTTTTTATATCTGTATGCATAAACTCTTCTATTTTAATAATTGAATAAAGGTTGACCAACTAGATGACACTTGCTTTATTATATATTGCTCAACATGTTTCAGACGTTAATACGTCCATCTTCAGGAGCTAGCGAGTACTTGTTGTGTTGTGTAGGCT
>Ga0123354_10003584_pt1 | contig 21507 bp, 11 predicted proteins | sample TergutLab28metaG_2_FD_97872 | JGI IMG/M metagenome (GOLD analysis project Ga0123354, IMG submission 97872) | Labiotermes labralis P4 segment gut microbial communities from Petit-Saut dam, French Guiana - Lab288 P4 | ecosystem: Host-associated > Arthropoda: Insects > Digestive system > Gut ... | reverse complement strand
ATATGGTGTCCCTAATTGTAAAATAAACGGGAACTGAAGTTTTTAAGGACGCCCACCAAAGGCACCCGCCCCCTTTCCCCCCCCCCCCCCCAGGAAATATTCCTGGTACTTATTTCTGTTAGAGGTTGAGTCAACCCCCAAGACTCGTGATGATGGACAGACATACTGTCCGAAACATGTAGAGTTCTATTCCAAAAATAAATCTGAGAAATTAGTGCATCTAGTTGGTTTTATTATAAGAATATATCACGATGCACGGTCCTCTGAATGTCAAATTTACCAAATCACTTTCACAAATTTTTCCCTTTGCTTTTTTTTCTGACTTATAAAATCATGGCGGACATTCTAATACATTAAAAACGTAGCACTTCTTACGTAATGTTTGCTATGAAACACATGACTATCCAGTCGCTGTATGTCAACTCTTTCTTGCCCTAATCACAGAAGCTGTTACTTACTGACATCACTTTAAACCTAGTAGTTAGTACATGCACCGGCAGGTTCAACACACGAAACAGTTTTCATTGTTACACCGTGCATTTTGTCGAGTCACTCAATTATTATACCAAATAATGCACTTATATAAACTTTAGCTTGATGTTTTTATAGTTGTTGTTGATTCTTGCCTGTTGGGCATTACCTATTTTCATTGTTACACCGTGCATGTTGTCGAGTCACTCAATTATTGTACCAAATAATGCACTTATATATATTTATATAAGTTCATTATTTGGTATAATAATTGAATGACACGAAACTGTATTTTGTCATAGTGTTTATGTTCCCCTGTTATTCCGACAGTTAACAGCCATTATTTACCCCAGCTGCACATACTGATTACACTACAGGAAGTGAAATGCTTTTTCTGTGCGGTACGAAATAAATCTCTGAACACAGTGTAGGACAATATGGAATATATCACACCTCAACAGTCAAAATAGGACTAAAATTATCCCAATTTAAGCTAACGGAAGAAAATATTCCAACTGACCAAAGTTATCAGTATATTACAGGGGATATTCGGCAGAATAATATGGGTCGGCCTACCTAATGTCATTAAAGAAATGGAATGTTAATTAGCGTGAAAAACTGCATGGAAAATATCTGACACAATAAACTGAGAGGGCTTCATGTTTTAAATTTACATGTTTTTAATTTTAACAAGTTCAATATATTGTTGTAAAAATATTTGCGGATTGTTATTTTGAACATAACAATTTTAGAATTTTTTTTTTAGCGAAATTTATTCTCTGGCGGCCCTGGGTTGTCAGAATGTAAGAGGGTGTCACATCCCGGTGCATTCTGGACCAACTGTACTGTTGTGCCACGTACTTGTATAGTGCTGGGGGCACGCGATGGCACAGTTGGCTGAGGCAGAGCGCTACAAACAGGAAGGTCGTGGTTTCGATTCTCGATGGTGTCATTAGAATTTTTCACTGACATAACCCTATGGTCCTGGGGTTGACTCAGCCTCTAACAGAAAGGAGTACCAGGAATATTTCCTGGGCGGCAAAGGTCGCCGGTGCGTAGAGCTGACAAACTTACTGCCTTCATGTGCCGCTTGTCTTGAAATCTGGGAGCCTCGAACTTCTGGAAACTTCAGGGCCTGTCCAGGCCGGTAATGGGATTGCTTTTCCTGTATAATGCTACATCAAGGTAGTTACATTTATTGTTCGGTTTTTTTCGCACAAGTGTGCTTTGTCAGAATAATAAAAAGAAATAATCGTACGTCTGGTATTTTGCAGCACCGAAGTAACCTTCACGAGTTCCAGCAGAATTTCCATTTTTTTCTTTGAATTCTGGAGGAGGAGGAGGAGGAGGAGAAGAAGAAGACGACGACGAAAGAAGAAGAAGGAGAAGAAGAAGAGCAAATCCTTTGTGTAAAGCACACGCCTGTAGTGTCACTTCACATCTTACCACTGTTTTAAGCATGTATTTTTTACGCGTAGTTTGTTCCATTCTGTAAGATAACAACCTCGCCGACACTGGTTCAAAACCCCTCACTGTTACGTAAAGTCTACTAAATTAGAAAGAATCAGGTCATAATCAGTATGGAGTATATGGGAGATTTCATATACAAGAGAAACTTGTGTTAGAAGGAAAAAATTTAAACATCATGTGGTAAGTAAAATAATTTATGCTCCGCTGAGGTTGTTTGAAGGGGTCATACCGTACTGCCACGTAGTGACACAGGTCTTCAAATGGGCAGATCCGAATTCGGAGTCCTAAATGATTCAACGTTTAAAAATTGATTCTGATTTTAAATTTTCAGACAAGGCTTCCGCGTTTTGTTTTAAATATGCCAGTAAATAAAATAAATGGGCCCGGTAGCTCAGTCGGTATAGTGACTGACTACGGGCTGGACGGTCCGGGATCGAACCCCGGTGAGGACGAGATTTTCCGCCCGTCCAGACCGGCCATGGGGCCCACTCAGCCTCCTGTAAAATGGGCACCGGGTCTTTCCCGGAGCTAAAGTGCAGCCAGGGCGTGCTGCTGACCACTCACCCCCTTCTAGTGCCGTGGTCAAGGAAGAGTTGAGCTATACCTCTACCCACCCTCTGGGCCACACCGGGCCTGTAACGGGAACACTTTAAATTTTTTAGTAAATAAAATAGATACAAATCCAGTCTATACACAACACAAAGTTGTGTATAGACTGGATTTGTATTTATTTTACTTATTAGTCTGATTTTAAAATTGTCTCTAGGCCTAATCATTGAAAAGCAACGGCAAACACCTGCAGATAAAAGGAATCTTTACCGGGTTTAACAACACGTCCTTCTGCAGTTCAGAAGGTACCATTTTCAAAACTCTCCAACGTATCATCTTAGTAATTAACCAACTTAATGCACAAATTCTTTTTTTATAACAAGTTTATTATATGCATCTACATGTTTCGAGCACTATGTGCTCATCATCAGGAGGTCAAAATTGTATTATACAGCATCTGGTATCATCACACCTGTAGGTGGCCGTCCGGTGCACAGGTTGAGAGAGGACTGGTGTGATGATATCAGTTGCTGTATAATACAATTTTGACCGCCTGATGATGAGCACATAGTGCTCGAAACATGTAGATGCATATAATAAACTTATTATAAAACAAGAATTTGTGCATTAAGTTGGTCAATTACTAAGATTATACTGAGATGCACGGTCAGCAAAACATCAAAAATTCACCCACATATGATCTACCATCAATGAGGTATTTAAGATTCTTGTGTCATTTTCAGTACTCGGATTGCAGGACAGTAAACATGTCACGTGTTCTGTTCACCACACACGTGCGTGCCCACGTAGACGATGACACATAATCTTAACAGTAGATTATCTTCCCGAAAAATAAAGGAAAGCGGAGTCATTTTCACATCATTAATTACGGTCCTCGATAGTGCAATGCAACAGAAATAGGGCACTAATGATGTATGTTACAAAGCATAAGTCAACAATTTTTGAGGTTCTCTAATTTAAGACACACTCGCAGCTGAAGATGGTATTTAATGGAAGGTTAGCGCGGGCAATGTGATGTCTGCAAGTGACTCCTAGATGTATTGATATGGCGCAAGAAACTGAGTGAATGAATGAATGAAGTCCCAAAGCCTGGTCGTGGCAGTTGAAAAATCACCACTACAATAAGCTGAAGTTTGGGGAGACAGAGAGAGAGTGTTGTGTCTATAGGTCAACCGAAGTTTTTGTTCCCAGATATATGAATGATCTAGCCCAGTGATCGCAGATCAACAACACCCGTAAAAAAATCCGGAGACTTAATTTATTCTATCCATACTCTTTTACCCTACTCAAATTTGATTCTGTTGAAATAAAAATTTTCATAGCGTCAGAGAAGAATTATTCTACCGTGAAATTGTATGTGACTAACATCATTCTATCACAGCACTACATCATATTACAGTGTATATTTATAAATATTACCTACGCATGAATGGGGACCGTGGTAGCACAGTGTTTAAGGTGCTGTGCTTCAAATTGGAAGGTCGCTAGTTCGATTCCAGATGGTGTCATTGGAGTTTTTCATTGACATAATCCTACCGTTCGCACTATGTCTCTGGGGTGGACTTAGTCTCTAATAGAATTGAGTACCAGCAGTATTTCCTGGGGGTAAAAAGCGGCCGGTGCGTAAGGCTGACAACCTACCAACATCCTGTGCCATTGTCACGAAATCTGGGAACCTTACCATACTGGAACCCTCTGGGCACCTCGGGCCTGTAATGGGACTGCTTTACCTTTTCTTTACCCAAGCGTAAATTAATAAAATTAAGGGCGAACACATAGAAATACTTTCCCTGCATTTTTCCAGTCGTAAAACAACTGCCATATGGAGTGCGATCTAAGACTTACACTCACCAACACATCAAACCAAACAACGCGGTATCTACTCCCATTTTAAAATTAGGTTTTTTTTCCAACAAAATTTCTGATGAAAGAAGTCACGTTGAAGGATTCTATGCCCTTCGTTGCCTCTCCCTTCATGATTCACAGTATTACATAGATCTGTGCACCTGGACTGGTGGAGCTCAGCCTCCACTAGGAGGTTGGATCGGGCTATTTACGTCTTCATTCAACGAAATGGTAGGAAATGCATGCTTAAGTTCCTCGCCACGTCTCCCATGGTGTGGCGTCTAATTAAACAGAGACATACTTTACCTTTAACATAAATCGCCTACCTAAATGTTTTATTTACATCATCATCATCATCATAAACATCAAGGATTGGACCCTTTGATCCGCTCCGTCTACAGAGTTACAGCTGCTCGCGCCAATGATTCTACGGTCTTCCAATTGTTATCCTTCCTTGTGGTCTGTAGTGGTATGACTTCAAACATATAAGGTTTTGTGGCATTCTATGCAAGTGTGAAAGCCAGTTCCATCTGTATTCATCTATCTGGTCTAGTATGCCTGTAATCTGTTGTTCGCGGCGTATGTAGTCATTTGTTTTGTGGTCATAAAGGGTGTAGCCTGCCAGAAGTCTCAGTAACTTCATTTCTGCCGCTTCAATTCTTCGTCTTTGTAAGGCTGTTAGAGTCCAATTTTCTGACCCATATAAAAAAGTAGGTAAAACTAGTGTGTTGTATATTTTCAAAATAGTTTCCGTTCTCACTTTCTTAAAAATAGTTCTCTTAATAGCACCTATTAATTGTAAACATTTTGCTAATTTAAATTCTACATCACTCGAAAATTGGTAAGATATACAGCAACCTAGATAAATAAATTGGCTAACTTGTTCTAGTTTTTCATCATTTGTTTTATTCATATAATTCATGTATTTATATACTTAATGTATTAGTGTGTTCCGTTGTGATTTATTTACAAAGATATTTCATAAAGTGATATCCTCTTCGAGTGTTTGGTCTAGTCGTCTTTCTTTTACTTGCTCGTGAGCTTTTCGGTTATCACAGGTAGGAACTTCCTCAAGAAATACAAAATGCAAAACACATTTAAACACATATTTTTTTTAAAGTTTTGATTTTTTTATTTTCCAATTTCGGCCAAATTCACGAAACTGTGACAAATTTTCTTTCTTACTTCAGGGGTTCGGCAGGAATAAAAGTATCTAACGAACTTCTCTGTGCTCTTGATAAAGGTCGAGGTGCATCGGGGCTGTGAGGTGCTGAACCCAAATGCTAATCTATCTATCTATCTATCTATCTATCTATCTATCTATCTATCTATCCATCTATCTATCTATCTATCCATCTATCTATCCATCTATCTATCCATCTATCTATTTATCTATTTATCTATCTACCTATCTATCTATCTATCTATCTACATATCTATGTACTTATCTATCTACCTACCTACCTACTTACCTACCTACCTATCTATCTATCTACCTATTTACCTATCTATCTACCTACCTATCTATCTATCTACATATCTATCTATCCCTACGCTTTTTACTCATTAGTATGTCAAATATTCTAGATTTTTATGGAGGCAAATCAGACACAAAAATCTCAAAGAGAAGTATCGTGGAGATAGGCTGATAAAAACATCTGTAGAAGACTGTTTAAGAGACACTAAAAACAAATGGCACTGTTTAACTTTGAATGATTCTAACCACGATAAATTGTAATAAACATAACTGAAATTTTTGACAATATATGTCCCTCTAGATTAGAAGCGCACAACGTTTCAGATGCTGGGTGTGTCTTCGTCTGCCGGTGGAAGAATTGAAAGAGAGAATCCACTCAATTTGAGCTGCTGGATAGAGCTGCTATCAATTTCTGAGACTATGGACAAAGTCCAAAACATCATTTACTATTACAATCAAAAACACGTGAGCGAATTTAATTTGACAAGTGAAATATCACGGTGGCGCAGTTTATTGAGGCACTGCGCTACAAACCGGCAGGTCACGATTTCGATTCCTGATTGTGTTATTGGAATTTTTCGTGGAATTAATCCTTCCGCCCGCAGTATGACCCTGAAGTTTACTCAGAAATGAGTATCGGGAATATTTCCTGAGGGTAAAGGTGGCCGGTGCGTAGGTCTGATAAACTTACCACCTTCCAGCACCGATTGTCTTCAAATCTGAAAACCTCAACCTCCGGGAACCCTCAGGGCTTGTCCAGGGATTGATTTACCTTCACCGTTTATTGACATACACAACAAAACTGGTCGATGCTGCTCGGAGATCATGTATATTCCTCTAGCCTCTTGTAGGATCTCCAAGGTTTGGAGACAGTCCGTTTCCTGTGTCAAAGGAACGCAATTATGAAAAGAAAGTTACTGCGCTTTCTGTGAGAGTGTTATAGCAATTTCAAAGAACAATGCTGACGATGTACTAAGTGACGTAATTAGATTTTTGTTGCAACATAGCATTATGAAAAGTGGCGTACCGAGGAGGCCCTCCAAAATCTTACCAAATTCAACCCGATTGTGAAAATTGTTAAAAATTGCTGAATTTACGAAGCCAGCACCCCAAGATATTCGGAAAACAGGCAGCAAAATTCTAAAACTACCGCCGGTTCGCAATTGTTTTACATTAGCAATGACAAATAAATTGGTTGTCATCATAAATAGTCTTAAATTATCAAAAATTAAGAAAATTTTACTGTATGAAATTTCTTGTACCAAATCACAGCTGCCTCCAGAACCCCTGACTAGGGGGCAACCCCCGACAGATCCCATTTCTCTTTGTCCTCTGTCCTCAACTGAATTAGTTGAACCCCCCCCCCACGAACAAAATTCCTGAGTACGCCACTGGTTTCAAGGAACGAAATTATTAAAAGAAAGTTTTTGCGTGCAATGACAGTGTTATAGCAATGACAGTGTTATAGCAATGACAGTGTTATAGCAATGACAGTGTTATAGCAATTTCAAAGAACAATGCTGACAATGCACTAATTGACGTAATTAGGTTTTTGTTGCAACGTAGCATTGTGAATATGCGATTCAATTACTTTCAGCAACTATGACATAAAAAATAATAAGCGCTTCTAATTTCTAAATCGAAATTTGTGTTCACCCTAATCATGCTGCACGCAGTAAAACGTCTGAGGTCAGGAAGCTACGGTAGAACTTTCTATATCCTTTTCTGTTCTGGAGCTGTAAGTTTTCTATCAGAATATTCTAACCACTAGTCGCTTTTGTAGGTTGCTTCTGGCTTCCCCAATCAGCGAGATAAGTGCTTCGTCTACCCAAAGGATGCAATGAGGCCTGTTCAAGCTGCAAATTAAGGTTATGTTTATTATGCTTAATACGTAATAAATGCCTCATATATTAATAACAATTTTAATGAAAATCCCTAGCATATTTTGGTTCGTCTATACCTTTATGAAGCGCTGAATACCTTCTATAAAGCAAGAGCTGTTTAAGTATTTTGAAACACAAAATGACATTTAGTCCTCCCATGGATACACCTCAATCTCACGTACATTTGTTCTTTAAGTAATGTATGTTGCAGTTGTTAGATTTAAAATCTAAATTGAGTGTAAACCAAATACCATTATTTCAGCATGGAAATGGAAGAGTAATGAAAAAGGATTGCCAAACGCATACTTTACGTCATTTTTGCCTCCATTGACCTCGCAGCATGGTAAAGGCAGGTTGGTAATCTAAACTATGGATGGAGTGCGCGCCTAAAACATAGGCAGCCTGCAAATTGATAGGGTCAGGAGTGTGGGTGACAGCTCGCAGCGGTTGAGGGCCATCAAAAGCGCTTTGAGAGCGGGCTGCGACACTCGATCGCAATCAGGCGCAGCAGAGGCTGTATGGACAGGATCTAGCATGCCTTCCGTGCTCTACCTGCCGAGTTTTCTGTGGTCAGAAATAAATAATGTGTACTAAATGCTTGTTATGCTAACCCGTACCTCAAAACATAATATTCTAGGAAATGATATTAACCTTTAGACGCCTAATGTCAACTATAGTGGTCGTACCGCACCGCTAACCTCTAAAGTTGCATTTTATATATTTATTCAACAAATACAGGTATTGAATATTTTAAACGTGGTATACACTCTCCGTCTTTTTCTCTTCAAAATGCAGTTTGTTTCATAATTCTAACATATTTGGTTCCTGTATTATTAACATTTTATATACAGGATGTGTTAAAATTAAAAAAATAATTCCGGCGCCAAAAGGTTAATGCAAGTGGGGGGGGGGGTCATACAAAAAAGAGTTTTGTCTCTGTAATTAAGCGCCACGCAATGAAAACGTATAGTAAGCGGAGATGTAGCTCCACGTATTCTTAATCTCGGTATTAGAGGAGGATGAGTGGTCAGTGAAAAACCCCAGCTGTTTTAAACAGCTGGCCCTCACCTCCCCACCATCCGGAGAAGAAAACTGGCTACCAACGGACAGGAGGCTGACTACACACCAGGACTTTCCTGGACACTACAACGATGTAATAACCATGACACATAAAAATAATCACAGTTGTAGTAACCTGCTTTGCTAGTTATACAGCCACGTGTATTTTTAGCACTGGATAGGTACGACCGACCAGCGAAGCAAAGTTTATAAAACAGTTATTTTTCGTTTTTGAAACAGTTGGAATGTTCCTCATACTTGCACCTCTGTGTTTATTGCCGGCTATTTCAAAGAGCAAAAGCCTCCATTCTAGAACCACGATTTATCCCTTTCATGAATATTTTGTCAAAACAACTGCTTTCCTAGCTACGGTAACCATGAATTCAGTCTTATAGCTGTCAATTGAGGTAACTACGAATTTAGTTTTCCTGAAATTACACATTTATGGAATGTCTGGCAACGTCGCTTTCGCTGATTGTTACAGGACAGCTGTTGGCCCGTAGCAGCTGATGCCCACATGGAAAGCGAGCAGAAGCAGAGAGAGAGGGGGAGAGAGAGAGCTTGTACAGAGTAAGCAAAACGGTGCGTGGCACACATACACCGAGACATTCAGAATAGTAACACAGCTGGGGAATGTTACACTCCCCTTTCCTTGTCTAACCCTTGCAGACTTGTATGGCATTACAATAAAGTTAGCTAACGGATCTCGGCCAATGCAATAACGAACATAAAATGGAGGAAATGAGAACAAGACCCAAAATAGATACGATATTTTTGAAAATACTATCACAATGTGCGAAATATTTTTTTTTGTAACTCAGAAGCATTTTCTCTTCTTGATTGTGTCCAAATGGAAAGGATAAAATATAAAATTCAAATATTCTGCCTCTAAGACCAGTTACTGAGAATCAGTAGTCCACATCAATGTGTTACTATTAGGATCACACATTTTATCACAAAAATTACAAAATGTGGCAATAGTGACAGTGTTGTGCGGCATTTATACAATTCGATACACTTTGGACCCAACCCTTTAATGATTGGAATATATGTTTCTCATACGGTTAGTACTTTGTTACCATAGCAACGGTGACTATGGGCTTACAAACATTCCCATGGAGCCAGTTCACAGTTGAAGTTGCTCTAATCCGTGACCAGTAGTACCACTACCTGCGTGTAGTTGGCATCACCTGTACTAACATGTAATAATTTGTGGATCAAGTTTCGTGAAAAGACTGGGGAAGACGTTCTGAATAGAATTTTCTTTTGAGAATATCACTGTAAATTTTCAATTCGTCATGTTGGTACACTGACGAAGGGAGGAGAAATGGCAGAAAATACGCCAGAGAGTGATCTGGGAAGCATTGAATGCTTTCAGAATTATACAGCACCAGAAGTCTTTATACAAGGTTTAGCTGGAATTGTGGACCAGCAAGATGTAGAAGCTATGATCAGAGCACAGAAACAAATGTAAGAAGTTTGCATTTGTATATTTAAGTGAGGTTATTTTTCAACCATTTCATATCTGCCAAGTAAAATTTATTTTATAATTTTACCATAATTCTTACTGTTGCAGGTTACAGAGATTTGAAAAGACGAATGAGATGTTAACCAACTGCAATGCTCTATCTGTAAATCGCTTAAAGTCAGCCGGTGCAGAGTTTAAGAAACACACGCAACTACTTTTAGAAATGAAAAAAGATTTAGACAACATTTTTAAAAGAATAAGAGTAATGAAAACTAAACTGGCCTCACAGTATCCTCAGGCATTTTCTGGTAAGCTTTTTTCATCTTGCAATAGTAACTTAAAATTATTTGATGTCCCAGTGACATGCCCCTTGTTAGTTACTTTCTTTATTAACTCTTGAAGAGTAAGAACACATTCCACAAATTTGTGCTTTGTACCTTAACAGAAACATCTGTCTGAGAAATAGGATTTATATAATTACAGCTGTGACTGAGAAAAGTTTTAATGTGGAGAAAGAAGAAGAAATTGAAGCTGAAGCTAAAGCAGAGTCTGACAAAAGGAGGTCATCGGAAACTATCACAGTGTCCACAGCAAATATTACAAGGACTGGTTCAGTTAAAGAAACACATTATCACAGGGATAAAAGTAATGAAGATGTGGAGGAAAGTCATGAAGAATGTAAGTAATTGTGCCGTTCCTTATTCTGTAAAAAAAAACTTGTGTTTACATTTCCTTTCCCCTCTCTTTCTTGAATAACGTGAAGAAATTGGCTTGTTTTCATGGAATTGTTTTGACACCATTATGCCAAAACATAAAAAATGTGAACTCATGAAGTGTCAGTGACACTAGATAAATGTAAAGGTGAAATCCCTGTGCATGCCATGAAGGTATATGGGGGAGTGGAGGTATAGCTCAGCACATTCATAACCTAAGTATCAGATAGAAATGAGCATTCAGCTTTATGCCCCGGTGACTTTGCTTCCAGGTAAAGAGCCCCTCTTAATCTAATGGTAGGAGGTTGGGTGGGTACCAGAGCTGGCCTGGACATTTGGACAGGAGAAAAATCTCTTGCTGCTACCAGGAAATGAACCACAATTTCTAAGTTATTCAGCCCACAGCATAGTCACTGTAACTGTACCATTTAATGTAAGGCTCTTAAATTCTGTGAAGTTATGTTTTCAAAGTTGTTCTCTCACCCTATCTGCAGTACACACATGAAGGGTGTTTGAGAACACAATGCTGAGGAGAATATTTGATCCTAAGAAAGAAGAAATAACAGGAGAAATTGCATGAGGAGCTTCACCATTTGCACCATTGGCCAAACATTATTAGGACAAAATCGTAGGATTAGAAGGTCAGGTCATGCAATATCCATGGATGAGCAGCAAAGTAATTTTAAAGCAAAAACCATGAATGAGGGAAAACCTGAGAGACCAGGTTGTGTGTAACAGGATAATATTGAAAGGGACCTTAATGAAATAGATGTGAAAATGTTACCTGGATTCATCTAGCTGAGGGGAGGTTCTAATGGCAGGTTCTTATGAACATGGTAATTTACCATTGGATTCTATAAAAGGCAGGGGAATTGGTGACTGAATGACTTCACCTTCTCAGGAAGGACTCTTTTTCCATGATGGCTTTTGAAAAATATACATCTTTGTAAAATTTCAGGCTTCCACCACAGTATAGTTGAGGCCTTTGCTCTTCTGGGGTCTTATGTTGCATAGGTTGATAAGTGGTTACTGACCTTTCAGTTTGAAGATGGGACTGATGGATTGTCCTGAAATATTGGTAACCATCTACCAACCTTTACTGCATAAGATTCCATGTGCATCTTTTGTTCAGGTGTCTGGTAGAGGGAAAGCATTTGCACTGTGTACACTCACTGTGTAAGTTGCTATCTGCCTTACTCTATCAGCTGCAGTGATAAGGTACCTGGTTTGCTTAAGGATCATGATTACATGGCAATGAGAAGAAATCACATCAGCGTAAAACACAGAACTGTCTCATGTTGAGGGCAAACCGAACACCACCTTCTCTGTACAGTGAAACTGTACCAATAAGGTCTGGATTTTCTGTTCTGTTTTTCTTTTGATGTCCTTCCAAATAAAATTTAAAAAACGTGTCAATTCAAGGGTGAAGCTTGTCGCCAAGAGCTGCCTGAAGATATCAGTTACAGAACTAAACCAATGAAGTGGCTGAAAGTAAATCTCACTTGTTTCATAAGACAGTTTTATTAATTTTGTTGCAGTTCTGAAAATTTTCCCCATATTTTGGACATGGATGGGTTTACACTAGGGCATGGAAATATGTCATATGAATCTCATGTTCTCTAGGAGGTATGAGAAAATCCAAAAGAAAGTCCCCGGATGTTTAAGCTCCCCCACGCAAACACATGATGTGTTAATAGATGGGAAGCCAAAATTATGTGGGTTGGACAGCATTGGAGCTTGGTTTCACTAACTGCCTTAAAATCCCTCCAACAAAAACACAGTTCTGTACCCTTTCAGTCACATGACCCTCAGTTTAGATGAGTTGTGTTTCAGTTCACAAAGGCAAAGTTGATCAAGAGTTGACATTTTGTTAAGGTGAGGTTTGGTTTTATTTGGTTGGTTATCTGTACACCACAACTGATACAAGATCACACAGAATCTTTATCTTATTCATGAAATTTCTCTTCATGATTCAAAAACGGGCACCCAGAGTGTAGTGAGACTTTTGGGTTGTGTGTTTTATGTAGATACAGTTAATTCTGAGAAATACGTAATTAAGATATTGCAAATGATCCGGTAACCTTCAGTGCACAATGTTATTGCCACAGCCACACGAACCAGAAAAGGTGACATATGATCTCTCATTGTTTATGTGCACTTGAAGATGGGACCGGTAGGCTGTCCTCAACCTTCAGTAAACAACTAAAAACATACACTGTGTTAACATCCCAGAAGAGCAAAGACCTTGTAAAATATGTACTAATATAGAATTTGCACAAGATTTATATTTATCTTTGTGAACCAAATATGGTAAACAGAAACTATCTCTTCCGTATTATTTCACTGTATGTATTTTAATACTTTATTAGACACTCCAGGTATCAAAATGTACATTAGGACCACTGATGAGAACTTCTTTACTGCATGAACACATTATTCACCCTTCCCTTGCAACAAGTTACACACATTTTCCACACTGAAAACATTTTTATCTGTGGAAAATCTTGATAAGTGTCTGCCTCTTTGATATATCCATTGATTTTGCATACTCAGTATCCGCGAAATTACTTTATAGTCATTTAAAGCTACTTCTGCTATTTTTGAAGACAGTGTGTTGTTACAATCAATATATCAACCAACAAATGCACCTGTTTTATTGATTAACATTGGGTTCGAGCCCTTACAGTTCCGATGCACCTAGGCCTTATACACGGGCCCTTTGTGCCCCATAATCTTATATCAACTTAGGAAACAAATGCACTTAATAAAATACCTAATTTAGTGTGCTGGACTTTTATTTCTTTGTTTAGTAATACTCCCTGAAGTTTTGATAGGAGCCATCCTTTTGTGTTTATACAGTATTATAAAGTAATTTATTTGATCAAACCCAAAGCATATATAGTCATTAATACATAGTTGACGACATGTTTAGGTTCTAGTGAACCATCTTCAGGCCAATTCTTAATATACGGACATGGTGCATTCAGTGAGTGCGCACATTATGGGATCCCATATTGTTTAGAAACCATTTTTAAAATGGCTTGTCAACAATATGGGATGTTGCTGACTATGTATTAATGACTATGTGTTGTGCTTGAATAAGTTACTTTTATCAGTACTCCCTGAGGATTAGCACCCCAGTGCTGAAACATGTAGGAGTGGGAGACTTGTCATGAATTGTGTTTTATTAAGTGCATTTTTTGGTTGATACATTGGTTGTAAGAATTTGCTCAGTATGAGTAACATAAAAGAAATAGTGTGTTCTGTTTAGCCACTTCTGCAAAAAATATGTCGACATTTACAAACTGCCTGTAGTAGTGTAGAACTTCATAAATTCTCAGCATTGCCATCAAAATGTCCCAATACTGTCCTCTATGTTTGTAGTTGAACATCCTGGGTTTGATGATGGACATTCCATGAAGAGGGGCAACAGTTCATCAACAGACAGTCCCAATGGAAACAGCAACAATGATTCTTCACCATGCACTTCAGACACTGGATGAAGTGTTTACCCAGATTCTGCATGGAAACATAGTGATGTGAAAGCCACAACAGAAACATTTACTGTTGGATTGAACTGTTTGAAACAGGTTATTTGCCAATCCTTAATGACTTACCTTGCTTAATATTTAATGGAGGGTGAAGGGGGGATATAAATAAGTTACTGAAGGAGGCCAGGTTTCTACTTGGACAGAGCCTATGGAGAATAAGAGAAAAGATAAATAAGTAAGTTTAAAAGTGATTATGTTGTATTTTTACCTACCCTCTACACCTCCAAGTGATGTTGTAACTTATATTTTTTACTGTGTTGATTTAAAAAAAACCAGCCTGTGATAATGAGAACTTCTTTATTGTGTAGTAAAATTGTAGCTGTAAAGTTACAGTAGCTTTCAGTATATTAAAATGAATAAAGTTTAAAAAAGTTTGTTTTTACTGCCTTCATTTTCACCGCATTCTGATGTAACATGTATCAGTGTATCATCAGTTGTTCTGTGAGTGCAAAAGAGTCTAATTCTCCTCCAATCCGTTCAGGATGATCCATGATTCACAAATTCACTTCATAGTTGTGCTGTGGATAGAAAATTATCTGTGCTTTCAATTTTACATTTTATGTTTAACCTGTTGTGTGACAACATAATGTGTTTGAAAGTATATTAGTGTGCATTGTTGAAGTTGCATTTCTAATCATGTGAATCAATATGAGTGTGATGAGATGAATACACCACAATGACAATCAAACATGACACTCACAGCAGCTTAATAAAAGTGGAAACCACATCATCTACTATCACATTTGTGAATTTAAGTTCTTGCTGCAATAATTTAAATAGCATAGGCAACAAACAAAGTTCTCCTGCAGAGGTGTTTGTAGAAGGACTCTGCAAATTAACTGAATAATAAATTATCAAACAAACAAAGATAGCTTGGGCAGGGTATGTGGCACATATGGGAGAGAAGAGAAATTAATGGATTGTAGTGGGGAAACCTAGATGAAAGTGACCCCATGAAAGACCTAGACGTATGTGCGAGGGTAATATTTAAACAGAACTTCCATATGCAATACGTGAGAGCATGGAACTCACGCATCCACAGATTTAGTATAGCTGCATCTTATTCTGGATAGGAACAAGTGGCGGGCTCATGTTAGCACGGTTGTGAATTTACAGGTTCAATATAAACAGGGAAATTTCTTGACTAATTAGTTACTTAGGTAGCATCCATGGAGATTAAAGAACGGAACTTTGTTACATTAATATGGTGGAATAGTATTCGTGTTCACGAGTGCAAGTCTTCGAAACGTCATTTTACCACGGCATGAGTTTCTAATTTGACACAAATACAGAGAGTGCAAAGATAACCAGGATTATAACAAACTGCTAACCAGAATTCCAAATAGTTATGTGCAGGGAAAAAGCATGTGGTGTGTTATTGCAAAGCAGTATACGAATCCTCTCTCTGCATGTCCTATAGGATAGCGGCAGAAGGGAAATTATGTAACCCAAGAAATGTTGGTGACCATGGGTACGGAACCGGAAATGAAGTAGTTGTAGTAATTCTGATTGGTAAGTTCCAAGGCGGAAACTAAGGTCATTGATTGGTTAATAAACCATTTAAATAACACTTGGCGAAACTGCTGCTTTTAAACTCCTGTTAGTGCAACGGTAATCTGTTTAATAATGGCTCAAAATATTAACCCACTTGGACCTGGTTCAACCACCGTTACAAAGACAGATGAGGAGACACACAATCCTTCTCATGATAACCATGCTGTAACGAAAAGGCGGGTATTATATGCTTGTAATAGATAAACCAATGAAAAATGGCCCTCATTTTGAATCTTCTATCGAATTTCCTTTCGAAATGCATTTTAAGTAATTAATTGTTCTGTTCTTGAATTAAAATCGTATTTTATTTCTATGAAGAAATAGTTTATGCTATGAACAATTTATTTTTAAAAATTTAGTTATGTTGTTCATGTTACACTTAATGGCAGCAATTAATACTCGGGGTTTTTATTTTCCTGTTGTAGGTTACAGAAGGAACTGATGGAATTAATGGTACGTATGGCATGATATGAAGTACTAACAATATGTATCTGTAAGATGCCTTAGTGCTGGCCGTTCCAAGTGCAGTTACATTGGTTGTTTAAGGTTATGCTGTTTAGATGGTTATGTAAATCTGATTGCACTCTCCCCAACTTGTGATCCTGCTTTATCATGCGAAAGGGCAGGAATGTATATTAGTGGATCAGTGGAAGGGTTATATGTGTAAACTGGAGCATGAATTTTTAGAACTTCCCAATGCTGACAGTATGTAGAATAGCAAAACCTGTTGTTTAGAAGTATAAATACAATATATTACAAGTATGCAACTTTAGATATCCTGTGAATGGCATATTGGTACTCACTAAATATATGTGAATTTGGAATATTTTCCCAAAATTTCTGCAACAAAACACTAATACTAGTTCATAATATTTATCGATGGATACTATCTATATACCACATGTCACCACAAACTAATGGAATCCTCCAGAGATGATTATGATATCATATTAAAACTCCTTCATATTCATATAAAATCTTTAACATTATAGCAGATGTGTCACACTTTATTAAGAGTATTTGTTAGTAGTAATAGAATGACAGGCAACATGTACTGTATAAATAGTAAGATTGAGTTTTCAGTTCATTTGACGCTTTTAATGCAGTTGTAATATTTCCGTTTTTTTTATAATACTGGGTGGGCTGAAAATGACCATGATTGAAACATGTTGCCTTCTTAGTATGACTAATTAACATTAATGTTAATAAAGTTGTGTTGATGGCTAAAAAGTGATTATACGTTTCCCACTGAAATTTCAACCAATTTTATACTAGTGTTTAATTAAGTACAAGTGAAAAAATGTGTATCTGTGCAATGTAATATATGAAATTCTGTTAACATTGGATTTTCTTGAAAACTGACAGCAATGAATAATTTAAACTTACAGCATTCTGGGGAACAATATACTCTTACTTGCACTAAACAATTCACTCTGACATCCTACCAGAAAACCATTTAATACTATATCATATTACACACAGATTCCCACAAATAATGCTTTTGAGTTCTAAGAATGGCTTCTGTTCTGTTTCAGATGAATACAGATAGAAGTGTTTCAGCATTTCCTGAAGGGGAGAGCTTATTTAAGTGGATAGGGACCATTTCTGGTCCCATAGGAACGGTGTGTAGTGTTATTTAGTGTCCATTCTTGTAAAAGTTGGTGGTAATGATCAAACTTTGGTGTTAATATGGTATTATACCATATACAACTAAAGCTTGCATGAGGAATATTGTGTTACTTCTTCCAGTTTTTGCAATGAGAATGCAATTTAGGGTGCATCACAGATTTTGCAATATGGAAATGTTGTTGACATCTTGGAGGAACGTGACTGTGTCCAGCTACATTGTGTGAATTGTATATAGGTTGGGGTTCATTCAGACATGCAGGTCCTAGAGGATCGGCTAGTGCCCAAGCTGAGAGGGTACGACAGCCATGCAGAACCAGTAGGTGCCATGCTAGTGTCAGAGATCTCTGTACCTGCCCTCATGTATCATGTGTTTGATGAATATGGGGAAAAAGGACGTCCTCTGAAGTACACATTATTGTTCTTTCAAATTTGTAAGAGATTACAGATTTAGGAGCCAAGATTAGCTCTCTTTGAATCCTATTAATTAGCTAATTGTGCTTCTCCAGCTGTCTAATCACTGACAGTGTTATAATTCCTTATTTTATAATTTTGTGTGGATTATCATTACTCATATATTTAACGATACCGTCATTGACTCATTACACAGCATTAAATTCTTGGTTAACTGTGAACAGTGAAATATGAAGGAATGTGAAAGGAATCTGTCTTGGCCTAATTTAAGGTACTATTCCAGGATTTGCGTGGAGAGATTGAGGAAAACTATGCAAACCCTCAGTCAGAATAGGCAGTGTAACTGTTCATACTCCAACCAGAACCTCCTTAATACAAGTCAGAAGCCTTGTCACGTGGACAAACTTGTTACCTGGTTTCTGTAGCTCTTAGTATGACCTTTATGTTGTAGACTTCTTGACTTGTGTGTCATTTGGTATCTTCAGGCTGCTGGAGTTCATCTGCATCATATGTTTGAGAGTCCTGTGTTTTGGGTACATTGCAGTTTTCATATTCAGTGTGAATAAGGCAGGAGGATTATAGTCAATGTATATAGGTATCACAGTGGGAGTAAGGTCCAGCATGAAGGAGCAAGTAAAATACGTGCTGCAACATCGGAACTGCTTCAGTATACAATGCAGTGAAACCTGCCCTTACATTTTTAACTCCCTTGTATCAAAATGTTACCATGGCGACTTTGCATACTTGCGAGATGCAATCAGCATCACTACCATTCCTTACATGGATATTTAACTTTATACATCGTTACAGATCTGTGAAAAATCTGTAATGTTTAATGAAGTGCAGTATTTTTTTAAAATGAATTTAATAGACAGTATAGTTAAAGAAAAGACACCTGCCCTGTGTTTCTTTCTGTCATTTTGGTGTGATGACAGTAACAGAAAGGTCACAAACCAGACTAACAGCAAGTGTTTTGATGTTTCTTAATTTGAATTCCTTTTTCTCTACTTTTTATAGGTGTATGAAGATCTGACTTTTAAACTGAGCTTGGAATTCCCTCATAGTTACCCATTTTGTGCTCCAGTAGTCAAATTCATTACCTCAACATTCCACCCCAATGTGGATCAATTTGGGAACATCTGTCTTGATATACTGAAAGAGAAGTGGTCAGCTTTGTACGATGTCCGATCAATTCTCCTATCGATTCAGTCCCTTTTAGGAGGTGAGTGAAGGCCATAGTTGCACATCTAGCTGAGGAACACCATGTAACAAGTGACCTATGATGTTTGACCCAATCAGTATATATGGTACACAGTAACTAGATAACAGGTCAGGCACCCCCTTCCTATGACTCAATGTTTGGAGGGGTCCCTGCAGCTCAAAAATCTGAACCCCCTATAATCATTAGCAAAGTTAATCCCATTTCTAATAACAGGGATCCAGACTACCTGTTCTTGTCAGAAGAATGAAATACAGTCTGACAGAACTGATAACAAATTTTACACAGTAGTCTGTAACTTATGGGGGCACCCTGTGCCATGGAGTCTGCAGAGTCCTTATCTACATCACTGGTGGTACAGGATCTTCCTTAATTGGATGCTAGTGCTTCACCTTTCGAAGAGATCCTGTCATTCAGACTCCGCAGTGCAAGTTCTTCAGTGTCCATCATTTTCTTTTTGGGCACAGAAGTTTTTGTTTGTATATATTTTATGTAATAGTACTTGTAATAGCTCCAGTTGTATGGTTTCTGACAATATTGTGACTGGTGAATAATGAATTTGAAACAGTATGGAAGGAAGCAATCATAGTGTAATTTGAGATAGTGTCCAAGTATCTACTGGATGGACTGACAAAAACCTTATGTAGGATAGTCACACTGTGGGGTGAGATTCAACCTGAGATCTGAATACAGTGCAGAAGAAATAACCACTTAAGATCTATGTTTGTTTGTTTTTGTTGCAACAGCCCCCAGTGGGTCAGGGCCTCCTCATTCACGGGGTTTCTAGATCACACACGACGCACCACAGTCGGTAGGACTCCTCTGGATGAGTGATCACCTCATCGCAGAGACCTCTACCTTAAAACACATAACACTCTCGACAGACATCCATGCCCCTGGTGGGATTCGAACCCACAATCTCAGCAGGCGAGTGGCCAAAGACCTATGCCTTAGATTACTCGGCCACTGGGACTGTCTACTTAAGCTCTATACTTGTTTTAAATGTTCAAGTTGAATGAAACATACAGGAAATGCTTGCACAACTTATGTAGACGTATCTATTTGTATGACTAAAAATGTCTGAAGAAACATGGCAATTTCTTTTCAGAACCCAACAATGACAGCCCCATGAATACACAGGCAGCTGCTCTGTGGTCAAACAAAGCTGAAATGAGACAGCGTGTTCTTTTTGAGCACAAGAAGAGTGAGTCACAGTGAAATTGAAAAGTGACATCAGAATTTAAGATCATGTCTGTGACTGATATTTTGAAATTATCGCCAGTGTTTTTGATCATGTGAACCAGCATTCTCCGTGTGTGTACAGTAACATCCAAAAGCATACACAGCAAGCAGCTGAGGCACACCACTGTATTTGTTCGTTCAATATTGTTTTCATAGTTTTTAGAGTTATTTATTTTCACTTGGGTAAATCTTTAAGAGGGAAAAATTCTTCAGCATGAATATTATGTTTACATTGATTAAGAGTTGACGCTGACTACAATATGAATGTAGCGTGTTGGATTTGGATACATACTGTTTTTTGATAAAGGAGAAATGTCTGCAGAAATATGATTGAATTCAGTGCAACACATATTTTGTCAGTAGTAAAATAGTACAAATTTTTAACAGTGCCATCATGTCAACAAAATAAATAAATTGTGTTAATTTGAGTGTTTAATAGATTAACTAATACATAAATAAAAGTATGAATTTTTTTAAAAAAATTTTTGAGGTAATCATGTTGTGCAGGAAGTGAATTTCATCGCTAAATGTGTACAGTTAAAGCAGTATTCGTAAAAGTCAGACATACAAAGAGCATTAAAAAACTGGATTATTACAAATTATTTTTACACTTTTAATCTGGGCTTGACAAATTTTTCTTTGAATCTGGGTGCCAGCTCAAATATATACGAGCCAGACTTTTTTCCTGTGGACGTATGTTACATATACAATCATAAACACTCCTTTATTAAAGTTACTGGTCTATGTGCATATGTGTGTGTGTGTGTGTGTGTGTGCGCACACTCACATACATGCCTGTCAAATATAGCACAAGGTTTTGTGTGTGTGTGTGTGCGTGCATGCACACTCACATACATGCCTGTCAAATATAGCACAAGGTTTTGTACGTTACTCATTCTGTAGATAGTTTTACAATCAACCAAGAAATGTGCTAAACATACAATT
>Ga0123354_10003582_pt1 | contig 21517 bp, 8 predicted proteins | sample TergutLab28metaG_2_FD_97872 | JGI IMG/M metagenome (GOLD analysis project Ga0123354, IMG submission 97872) | Labiotermes labralis P4 segment gut microbial communities from Petit-Saut dam, French Guiana - Lab288 P4 | ecosystem: Host-associated > Arthropoda: Insects > Digestive system > Gut ... | reverse complement strand
TTATACACAAAACTTTTGCTTTACAATAAGTTTATTTCATGCCTCTACATATTTCGAGCACATGTGCTCGAAACATGTAGAGGCATGAAATAAACTTATTGTAAAGCAAAAGTTTTGTGTATAAAGTTGGTTAATTACTGAGATAAATATACTCAGATGTATGGTCAGCAAAACGTCAAAATAACTAGGAAATGTTCTATTTAGTATTTGAGTATTTATCCCCTTTACTTATTTCTCTTTTGGTTGGCAGGGTGTTAATATTCTTGTGTATATTCTCGCAATGCAAAATTATATTCCTGAAGATGGCCAACACGTCAAAACATGTTGGAATCTTTAAGTAAGTAGTTTTTGTACTTGTATGAAGGTACCTTTTTGATTATACTGCTTGATGGTTTGGTTGTTTTGATTGCATAATTACGAAAAGGTTTAGCATGTCTGCTGTTCTCCTGGAGCCATTCCAGAGGTATTAGGATGAACCGAATTATATACTTCATGGCTCCTCGCAATTTCTCATAACTTCGAATCAGGACTTTTTCCTTCCAACGCCCTACCTTCTTGCCATTCATTATAATCTTCTCCATCTCACTGAACAAAATAAATGGTCTCCATACTTGACACAGAGACATTAAGTAATCTAGAAATCCAAAATTTTGTCATATTTTCATAACACAAAATCTTCACACCGGCGCTAGACAAGCGGTGAGTGAACTCTAAATGCGCCGGGTTTTCCACATGGCGTACTTTCTTCGAAGAAAACTGAAACCTGCTTAGATTCTAAGTATAGGCAGCGTAATCATTAATCTGAATTCACAGACGATGCTTATTTCACCACAGCTTGGAAATTAGATTCGAAATTAGGAATTTTAAGAGTAGGCTGGCATCAGGAATGTGAACGGCGTCAGTTCTGAACAGGCGAAATGGCCGGAAATTAGTTGACGTCTAGCTACTGTAGCCAGAATGCCGATAGAATTCAGCTGAAGATACAGAGACGCCGCAATGCACCACCAGCATGAATGAGTCTCTTGTCTCCCCTCTTTCGACCCGACCCGACATGACCCAACCCCTCCGTCCCATTCCTGGCCCAGCCTCCAGCTTGGTCAATAAAGCCTTGCCACCAAGGGCTATAGAAATTCGGAAATTATTGGTGGCTTGCTGCGTGCGGCTAATACAAGAACCGTTCTTCTTCAAATGCCGCAAATCTGCATTACAAAAGCATGTTCTACAGCGGTGATCGAATGATTACGTAGGGTTTGCAACGCAGCATCATAAGCCTTTTTTATTGTTTGATGGAATAGAAATGACTGCCTTTTTTTTTCGTTTATTGTACGGCGCTGGCAATATTCCGCATTATGGAAGGTCGATGTTAGTCTGAGTTGTGAATGAAGCTTTGAAAAGAGTTTGGAACTTTCGGTTCGTAGTCTTATCGATGGAGACCCGCTAATCACCTTATTGTTTGCAGGTACTGAGAAAACCACTAACAGCCACAGTTAAGATGGCCAGTGTACTGTCCGAGATTTATAGTTGCTAGGCGCTTTCGGAACGTTGCGAAAAGCGACTTTCAGCTTCATAAGTCTGTCCACCTGTCCTTCAATATGAACAGCTCGGCCCTCTCTCTCTCTCTACCGATTTTTGTAAAAATTCATGTCGCAGATTTTTATTAGAGTCTTTCCAGAGTTTGTTTAATATCGAATAATAGGCTCTGTGTATGATGATCTACTTTGGTTACTACCTTTACCTTACTTGGAGTAGATAGTAATTAAGTAAAATATTAATTTGTATTAATTTGCGTTTTTAAGCGCTTCACACAAGACATGATCACGGGAAATAAAAATCAAAACATAATAATCAATATGTAATTATTTTGTCTGGGAATACTAAATTTGATCTGTAGATAAATTATTAGGATAAGTAAAATTTGAAGACAGATAATGTGTTCAAGTCAGCAGTTACAGTATATTTGGGCGGGGTGAAGATTTGAGGTTAGGTTAGGTTAGGTTATATGCGACGACAAGTTTAAAAAATAAAAAAGTATAAATAATAAGTGACGGACTCCGATTATAGAGTCCAGTTGATATGTGATGGCACACGGTGACGCACGGGAGGGGAACTGAAGAGGAAACTGGTGAATGGAGTGGGTAGCCGGTACCCTTCACACTACCTCGTAACATGGTCTATCCAGCATTACTACCGCTGATGCGCACAACTCGGCTGCCAGTGGTAAATTGAACTGACGTCCCCGCCGATTTAAATGGACTCGTCCGTTTCGCTGGAAAACGAAATCTGGTTTCTGTGCGTGTGCCATCACATTTCAAAAGCAGTCTGCCAGTAACAGTTTCCAATGTGTCATGCACAATTTTAGATGATAAGTAAACGTGTGACCGCGGTGGGTGTAATGACATGCCGGTCTGAATAGTGTACTGGGTGCAAAAACCGGAGCGCAATTCAGTTTCAGGTTGCACGTACATTTCCTTTCACGTTTCCTGTGATTTTGATATCCTCTACTTCGATAAAATTATCAAAGTGTTAAATTTATTCTTGAACTCCCCTTTCTTTAAGGAATCATTTATCACGATGTAGTTTCAATTTATTTCATTTAGCAAACGAGCCGAAGAAACACAAAATTCCCGTCTTGTGAAAATAGGTTTAAAAATATTTTCTAATTTTTTTCACTCTATGAAGAATGAATGAATGTCATGTTCTTAAATATTCTGTAGTCTCTACATGCGGGTAAATTACAATGTTAAAGTACATACCTGGTTAATTAAGTCCCTGTTATGAAGTAGAAACATCAACATGGATAGCACAAAGTACACAATGGACAGGATCCCCTACTAGTAGTATACAAACTTCTATCGTCAGAATTACTTGCCACACTACACTACACTACGCTACAGTACTCTACAATTACACTTGATGCAGGATATTATTAAAATTATCCTGTAGGCACACAAATGCCAATTAATTACGTAATGGAAGAATAATTGCTCTGTTGTCTTCACAGAAATAGTAAATAAGAAATACAGCTTCCCCAAAGTCAAAATATCACTTACAACTTAAATATTCTAACATTTTTGTTCCATGTCCGTACATTAAATTGTTGTATACTTATATAAAGAACCTACTATTGCAAACATACTTCTTTATATAATATTCATTCTTTGCCAACATTTTTTGGTCACTCTTGTGGCCGTCATCAGAATGTCATAACATGAATACAATTAGAATAAAAATAATTGTACAAAAAGGATTATAAAGTGACAGGCTATTACATTTAATATTCTTATGGTCCTAAAAATTATATTTAACAAGAATATAAACACATAATTCATGAGATCATAAGATTCCATTGAGAATATAAAATGTAATAGAGAAAGGTTTTGTAATATACTCGTACTTTGAAAAATTTTTGTATACTAAATGCACTCTTGTTATAAGACACCCTGATGATGGTCACATGAGTTACCGAAATATGTTCGCGAATAACATATATATATATGTGTGTGTGTGTGTGTGTGTGTGGTCGAATATGTTTGTAAAGGTTCATTTGTCGGTTCATTATATATTATATTAGTATTCTAAATTTTTAATGCTTAGTAATTGCATTAGAGTTACGTAAAATGTTTAAATTAAAATCTAGTATAAGAGCTTGTAAATTTTCATTTTACGCTTTAGAGTCTCTTAGTGTACTTCTGTCGTTATGTACAAATTTGTTGACACAACAAATTTATACCTAACGACAGAAGTGCACTGGATCTTTATATATTGTAGACAATGCAATGTTTAAATACAATTTCAAAATATAAATTAAGTACAGTCTAACCAATGTGGCGTAATATTTTCTTTTTTGAGTGTACGTATTCACGTATGTTGGTTTCGAAAATAAAATTTATCATTCAACATAATATTATTAATAACAGCGACACAAACAACAACAAACAGAAACCCATTTATGTTGGATTTATAGTGAAAAAGTGGTACTGGAAAATATTTTTCTCCCAGTGCTTCGGGTTTCCTCCTTCGACAGTAAATGCAATTGATCTTCCCTGCTCGTTTATTTGCCTATCACAGAAGCTAAATGATATCAGCAAATTACAGCGTCGTTAAATAGTGCACATACAACAACAAACGCAATGACGCCATTTAAGTGGTACCTCCGCTACTTCTTATTCAAATTCCGGTGTTAGAAGGCTGGTTTAACTGATTTCATAGTAATACTGAAACACTTCCTGTAAATCTCAAGACAGAAACTCAGATTAGAAAATGACTCTTTCCTTCTAGATTTTTTCACGTAATAATTACCAGTTATCCGTCCAGTTTAAATAGTATAATCTCAACATTTTAAATTGTTCTTAAATTTAAAAATTTTGAATAAACAAAAAACATAATAATATAAATATTAAATAAGTATCTATATCCATTATAACCCGCTAGCACAAATTCTCAAAAATTAAGCCTAAATCGTCTGGGATTTTTCCTTCCTTGCACAAACGTCATGGCTTGCAACCTGAGCTGGTCCCCTCTATTTATTCGAAATTTTACTGTCTCCTGTGCATCTGAAACTTTGTTTTAATCAGCTTTCGATATATTAAACTGATTTAGGTTTTCAAGCAAAGTGGCGACTGAACTGATACCTTTAATTAAAGCACAGAAACCAAATTAAATCCTTTTATGGTTCTTAAAATCTGTTTTCGACTTGCATCAGTGTGTAGACTCTACAGCATGAACTATATTACTTTAGAAGTACTCATTGTGTATAGATCGGTTTTCGTCAGAAACTACACGTTGACACTAAAGGTATATAAAAATAATCATGAAAGTCGAGTTTTATTTACGCAGAAGATACAGGACGCTTACAAAAAAATCTCTTATAATTTTAATCAGAGGTATTTTTAAAAAACTGACATTTCATTTCCGCTTTCACAAAGTTCTTCTTATTCCAGGTGCAAGCTCGTGAATCTATATCATTTGTACGTTGTATTCCTACTGTTATTTTTCAACGAGTAATTAGCGAGGTCAAATAAACGGGTAAACATGAGGACTGGACGTGTGGTAGAGAATGGAGGATATCATGTGAGACGTACTGTACATGTGTAGAGGGGATAGCAACATGAAACTGTATATGGAAGCAAGACGATGTGCGATATCAAACCTTCAGACTTCATGAAACACAGTGAATTTTTCTTGACTGGTTGAGTTCATGTTAACTTATCAGGATATAAATTTTCGTGACATTAATTACAAGTTTTAATGTTTCCTCCATTTTTTGTTATATCCGCAAAATATTTCCTGTCTCTTCAAATCCCAAGGAAAGATGAATTTATTTCAGAACCATCTAACAATAGTGTAGTGGCTGCTTTGAAGCTGGTTATTATATGTTAGACGAGGAAAGGCTTTGCTCACAGGGACTTTCAGAAAAAAGACCGAGATTCAACAACTCGAGCAGGTCTCCAATAACTGGCGTTCAGCTGAAGACTTTATTGACATGGCTCATAAAACACGTACAACCACTATATTCCGTTTAATTATGTACAATTGCAAGTTATCATTCAGTGAATTATGAAGGTATACGTTGCAAGAAATAATCTTACACATCTCTTTAGTAATGCATCAGATGTGATCCAAGTGTTTATTTAGAGATACCACATTACTCAACGTGCAACAGTGAAGAAGGTTCGGGATAACTTAATTCATACGAAAGATAAATTCTGAATATTTTTCTTGTAGTCTCACTTACCTTTCAATTAACAGGCATATTCACGTGAACCTGCATCAAGTGTCCATAACAGGTTGCGATTTTTCTATGTTATTCGACGGTGTGACTTGACATACATGTAAGTAATACCCTTTGTGAGATTCTACACAACAGCGTTTCAGTTATAAATATAATATTCGTTGAACGCCTATATCAATGCACACAACCGAGCGGTCAACATGATGCTCTGGGCGCTGTACCTCAGATGCACATTACATAGATTGATATGTGGGCTCGAGAGAGGACCTGCACATGAAAACATGACCCCGCCAAAGGTAGCCATTTCGTACCTCATTGTTGCCCTGACATAGAATTAGGTAGTTTTCGATTTCTCTTTTAACCTATTTCATAGTACTCATGACATTTCTCACTTGTATTTACTGGTTCTCGTATTCTGGACTATTACACCAACGTGTCTCATTCTCGCTAGTTTCTAATAAGCCAGCCGCAAAAGGGAGGTTTAAAACAGAAGAAAAAAGATATAAAATAAAATACGCGAATTAAAAATATCAAAATTGAATTAGATAAACCTGTTCCTTGTACACGATGAGACACATAAATTTAAGCAAGGGTGTCGGATTAAATAAAGTTGTCAATCTCGGGGAGTTACCATTAGAACCAATCTGGCAACACAGAATTTATTTAAGGATTTTAATATTGATATTAATATCGATATTGCAAAGCTTTTGTTTTAAGACAAATTTATTTTTCACATAATAAATACCATTTGAAAAATAGTCGTAGTTTGATTAAGAATTTTGGTTCTGAATTTCAATTCTGGATTGCCGAAAGGAAACGAATATGAAGACCTAAAGCGTGCTGCGAACACCAGTATATTAAGAATCACTGAGTCGAACTAATGTAACCTATCAAAAAGTTCAAGAACAGGAAACATATGTTAATTTTAATAAACATTAACATGGAAAGTGTCACACATACGTTTCGAACGAATAAATTTAATTCTTTATATTTTCTAAAGTATATGTTGTAGTTGTTGTAGGTTGCCGAGAATCTTGTCCACATAGTGAATCTTCTCTCTTATAATTGTTTCTAGCACTCATTTTCTAGGTCCTGTAATATGTAACGAAATAAATTTCAATTAAAGGCAAAAAACTGAGACTAATTCTTTCTCTTTCAAGAAGCGAGGTCTATTGGTCACTGGCTCACTATCAATTAAACTTCGCCATTGAAATCTATAGCACTCTAAAACAGTCCAGCATCAAGCCGATTATATGCACTCCAGACACAACTGGCATATTAGTAACGTTCGAAGGTAGAGCGAAGTTTCGTCAAGGACGGATCTGATGGCAGCCTACTCGCTCGTAGACAAGCGGCAAGTGCGTTTACCCGTTCTAGGACCCTACTCCAAAATTGCTCCATCCGAATCTTACTTGTAACTCTGGCTATCATAAATAAAGTAACTGTGTTCTTTTACAGTACATGTAGGCAGATGCCGGTACTCTGACTCGAATAGGAAACAATCATTTCCTTCCAGAACTTTTCAATTCATCGTTTATCAAATATCCCACCATCGATGCCACAAATTGTAATCCGACATAAATCACCACCTGTTTTAGCGCTCAGAAAGTCTGCATTTGCCCGTTTTTTTTATAATCATGAATGCTGTTTTTCGCAGAATTAACAATTTTTTCGTCATTAAAATTATTAACTATTATCCGGTACTTTTATGTCCGAATTCACATATACAACACTATTTTGTGGGTGTCGATGGCTTTTGGAAAGATGCTAAAATATTAATAACAACAGGCTTCAAAGTATTTTTTCGGAAATATAATCCTGTCCTGCGTCAGTCTTATATAGGCTACACGTAATTGGTATAAAATCAAAAACAAAAAAAAAAAGTTTTATATTTTAAACTGTTGGCGCCGGAATTATTTTTTTAATTTTAGCGCACCCTCTATATAAAATGTGAATAATACAGGAACCAAATATGTTAGAATTATGAAACAAACTGCATTTTGAAGAGAAAAAAAACGGAGAGTATATACCACGTTTAAAATATTCAGTACCTATATTTGTTGAATAAATACATAAAATGCAACTTTACAGCTTAGCGGTGCGGTACGACAACTATAGTTGACATTAGGCGTAAAAAGGTTAATTATTAATTTCACTCTGCATACTTTGTGTAACACACGTATTTTAAAAACAGTGACAAACTAAATACCGAGGAAAACAATTAAATTAACTAAAATTACATTGTTATGTTACGCATATATAATTATAATGAGCAGTGCGTAAATATTCAGCTGGGAAAATAATCGTCTTTACAAGCCACATGCTCTACGGCATAACAAAACCGACTCAGTTTTGGAACTGATTGTAAAATAGCTTCATCCGACTGCCTCACTGAAAATTTATTTACTTTTTTGGTATTTGATATTACCTCATTTCCCACTCACATCGGTACAACTGAATATCTCTCCTTGAAAATGTTCATCGCTTGCTTATTTTAGCATAAAATTTTCAGTTAAGATCATAAATTCTGAAGAATGGAGTTCAATATTTTCTTCACTTACCTTCGTACTTTAAATGTGAGCATTATTCTTAGCAATTTGTTATCAGACATTCTCAGTCTGTTCCTAACTCAGAGTTCATCACGCACTTTATAAATGTTTCTTTTCATAAAAATGCCCACATCGTGTTATTCTACACACAAAGCTCTTGTATTTCTCTAATATTATTCATAGTTTCCCTTCGTGATTGTGTGAGGATTATCATAACGTAGAAGTTTTAAGAATTATTCTAGAGGTTTAAACATCTCATTGTGTAAAGTGAAAGGGATAAAATTCCATCTTCACTACCGAAACAATGTTGAATTGTTTATTTCTTCTTAAATTGGTTGCCAGAGAAGGCTTAAGGAAATTTATGGAGGTTTCACACTATGAAAACTCAGTTACGCGAATTAGCACTACGTGGAATGTAGAACGCCAAGAAGCATGACAATAATAGTAGCTGTAAAAGAAGAAGGGAGAGGAGAAGAAGAAGAAGAAGAACAACAACAACAACAACAACAAGAGGGAGAAAAAAGTTCATAAATAAAAGAGGAAGAAGGGAAAGGCAAAATAAAAAATAAAATAATATTATTGGTGTTTTGGTTTAAGATTTCATGTTGGACCTTGAGTTACCACACAACATATAATTGTTGATGTGTATCAAAGCTTTGGGGAAAATGTCTGCCTCCGTCTTTAGGGCAGATAGAAGAAACATTTTCCCTCTTCATGCCGTTACAAAGTGCGAGACAACACAAGTCAAATCAGAAAGAAAAAAATTTGAATAATTTTGGTACATCACTTTACCTTTCAGACGTACATACCGCACACATTACAGTTTCCCCACATAGTTAGATCTTAAATTAAGAGTAATAAGAGAATCGGAGGAAAAACAGGCCTGTGGACAGGGCTGTAGTAGAGTTTACATACAAATAGTTTTTATGTATTTTTGTACCGTTCTTTGTAATGTAATCAAATAATGTAGACCAACAAAATGCACTTTGTTAACTGTGTATGTACTCCAAGTGTGTTTGTAAATTGTGTACGTACCTAAACTGTGTTTGTACTTAAAGTGTTTATGTACTCAAAGTTTGTATGTACTCCAAACATCTGGCAGCAATACTCATCCAAGTCTACCTGCCCTCTTCCATATTGCGGACCCCCAGCCTTGACTTCCCATTCGCTCACAGTAAAATGAAATAGAGCTACTACTATTACTTTACTTCTGACATTTACTTCATTTATTCACCATTTTGAAACAGCGTCTCCAGTAGCGTAATAGATAGGGCAGGGTATCAGCGTCTTCATACTGTCTCAAGCACCATTCCCATGAATTATGCAGTCGTAATTTTACAACAGGGATTTGCAGGAAATGGTATTCTGGTGAGCAGAGACCTCGCCTCGCCATGACACTGCTCATTATTTCTTGTCAGCGGAAATTCACTGCAGGACGACACTCGATATGTCTTAGTTTGATAACGAGAAATTGATGCTATTACAAACGTAACTGTAGTTGCTAAAGCACACGTACTTAAGTGCACTGAAATCTTCACTTGCCCAGTCAGAGGCACTAGCCGTTTTGTTCTTCCCTCATCCTATGTCACTTAAGGAGTTATTTGTCCTCGTTCAAATCATGTGCACGATCTGTTTGTGTGATTCTCGAACTGCGTCCCTCAGCATCGCAGTAATGTGTCTGTAATTCTGTTTCTTATTCGGAAAGTCCCTGGCTCGTTTCTCACACCACAGACCTGCTATAAATTTGAATGTTTTACAGGCTGTCACAGTCAATCACGTCACCTGCTGGTTTAGTTGCTTGAATAGGCCACGAACGCTTCAATCCACATTCATCCTAAATAATGCTGTTTGATTGTCAGCTCATTGGATAAGGTACTGCACAAGGGATGCAGTTTTTAAATTGTTGATTCATGAAATAAAACGCATTCACAAGGAACATAAGTACGTCTGAGGGAAACATACTGCACGTTATGGCACACAGAATAAACGGTATATGAAACCAGAATATATGACCTTGAACAAAAATCGTACTCCTTATCGTGTAAAATATAAGCACACAGGGACACATAATTTTTCATCCTAGCATAATTGAAAATTAAAGATTAAAATCTACGTAACTTAATTTAACCTCTTCTTTCTCTTTCTTCACGAGGGAAGCTAACATTTTCAGGTGCTAGATAAAGAGTATGGTAGAGCTGTCTGGAGCGAAGAGGAAGATCCTAACAGTATAAAACTGCATAATGAGGGCCTTCATGGTCCGTACACTTCGCTAACTTTATTAGGTTCACCAAATAAAAGAAATGATACGAAGCACACGCTGGAAAACCTGAATATGCTAATAGTTACGGTTGCAAATTATCAAAGGAAGATATAGCGTGGGAGACTTGGTAAGAATGGAAGAAATGAATTAAATGTTCTATCTTAGGCATTTGTGTATGTAAACAATATAAAGTCCTGTTTATAATGGATCGTGCTCAGGTCAAAGAATACATTTTTATGAATGCAAGAAGGCAGATTTAAGAACCCTAAAGTATATATTTTCTTACCCAGATACAAAGTTTCGAATCTTGAAAGTGTATAGCAAGGTGCTGAATAAATCTAACGCACTCTGTCTCACAAACACTCACACATGTCTTGTATCCGTCATCCAAAGTTTACGTAAACTCGTAATTGCTCTTCAACTCCAAGAGTGTATCGACGATTACGTGTATCGTGTGAAACAAGCATGTTGCTGCCACAGTAAAGCAACTAGGAGCGGTGAATCCCCCAGTAACATTTATCCCACTTTGCTTAGGAAATTTTGTTCCATAACTTCTATGTCATTACATCCAAATCTCAGAGTTAGGAAGTGAGAGTGGTATGTGTATGTGTATGTGTATGTGTATGTGTATGTGTATGTGTATGTGTATGTGTATGTGTATCTTCTTATTTCTGAGTCAAATTTATCAGAATATCTTTACTTTATTGTTACATAGCCTGCAAAAATTTCAAGAAAAAGATCGGACAATTCCCTTATCTAGCAACGTTGTTCTTAGTTATCCCGTCCTTCGAGTAAGTGTTATTTGTAGCATTGTCCTTGAATTAACTTTTGGAATTTGCAGTTACTAAGTGGCTCTCAGTAGTAAAGTTAGTGCGCATTGAAACAATACTTTAAAAACTTCAATATTTTTTTGTACATTGTCGAAAACTTGTTCACAATATTCGAACAACAAAATGTACAGTGTTCTTCCTAAGATATTTACATTGCAATATCGTATTGAGTACTCCTACATGTTTCAATCCGCAGGTGATCGTCACCAGGGAAACAATTTCAAATAAAACTGCATAAAACAAACATAGCTATTTTTTATACATGTTGTAAAAGAGTCAAGTAGTAAAATGTAGAGAGTTATTTATAGAATAACATATATAAACGTACAATAATGAGTCAGTCAAACACAGAAAACTTTATTATGTTTGTTATTGTACTAAGGGAGCATGTTCCGATTCTTATAGATTCATCTTCAGACACTTCCAAGAAAATAGATCCTTACTTAAAATGTTTAAAAATGCGCCGTGGGATCCCAAACGCGTTTGGGATCCCACAGCACATTTTAAAATATTTTAAGTAAGGATCTATTTTCTTGGAAGAGCCTGAAGATTATTCTATAAGAATAGAAACATGTCGCCCTAGTACAATAATAAACATAATAAAGTTTTTTGTGTTTGTCTGACTCATCATTGTATATTTCTATATGTGTTAAACACTTCGGGATGGCAAACAATAAATTATAGAATAGCTGTATACGGTAACTGGAATTTTGACATAATGGAAATGAATATTAATAAACCTTTTAAGAAGTAACATATAAACAAAAATAATCACTTGAAATAAATTCATGTAAACAATATACATAAAACACTTAACACAGAAAGACAGTTGCTATACCACTAAAGTACATACCAGTATCTCTGATGCAGGTTACGTACTTAAGGAATGTTGAGACAGTACTAAGGTACGGAAGGCTAGGAAAGACCACAATTGAAAGAATTCACTTACAAAAGTGGCACTTTTGAATATCACATATACGTTGGTAAAGTGGGTTGCGTTCTGCCGTACATATTTCTAGGAAAAGTTTATTATTATACCAATATAATTGAATGTAAAACCGTTCGAAGGATTTCACAGAGGGGCCATTGTTCACTTGTTGGTGTAGGGACGTAGTGTTGCTAATAGGCCCGTACTAGTTTATGTTGTTCAAAATATGTGCACCATTCACCGAATCTGAATCATTATTTCTTATATACCTAACGTGCTCCTGACACCTTACGTTCCAATTGCGGCCGGTCTGTCCAAAGTAGGAATGTTTACACGTAGAACATGCCATTTCGCATATCCCAATTTTTGTGTACTCATTTATTGTGTTAGGTGTCTTTAATTTCAAATATCATATACATTGTTCGTATCACGGAATGCAATACATGAATTGATTGGTTTGTCTAAACATATTACTAATGTTCTTATAAATGGGCTACAAAACGTAAACCATGTCCATGTTCATGTTTTGTGTTGTTGTGTGGGGTAGGATTATTCGGTTTCCTTGGCATTTGAAGGTTTAGGTTTTGCGTGAGCGTGTGTGTGTGGGGGGGGGGGGGGGGGGGGGGGGGGGGGGGGAAGTGTGGGTTGAGAATATCTATATCCTGCTATTTTATGCTCTGTAGGATGATTTGAAAAGAAATTGAAGATTGTTATCCGTGATGGTAGGTTTTCGATAAATACCAGCTTCACTAGAGATTTTTTTCCATACGAGAATTAAATCAAGGAAGATTATTTGTTCGTTATTTTCGAGTGTTCTATTAAAGAGGAAGTTCTGGTGTATATGGATCATGCTGGTGATCACGAGATCTGGATCAATCGCAGCTATATCATATATAATTGAAATTCCATCCACATATGTTGTGTAAAATATTAAATTTTTCGATTCAAGGAGGTTTTTAACCTTGGGTTACTGACTGGATACAAAATATATTCAGGGGCGGTTTTATCTGCAGCAGTTCCCACAGCTGTAGAGTAACAGGCTTACCACTTTTTCTATTTGGTCTTTGAAGTTCTCTTGACACTCATTTTTGAGACTAAGAAACGTAATCTGAAAGAAATTTTGAGTAAGCAATTACAAAATATGTATACAAAATATACCCGATACGGCAAAATTTGGAAGCTTTATTGCTCCTAATCCAAGGGTTAATAAACATATTTTAATAATATAGAATTATTTTGGGGATTATGCTTGACTTAGGTGAGCCCATTGCTGTACGTTTTGGTGGAGGGTACATGTTATCAGAAAGGCGATGAAATTTTTAGATAGAATAATTTTCATCATCTATGAAACTTGGTTTTTTGGAAATTTGATTAATAGCCCTTAATTGATTAAAATTATAAAAAATACTTATTATCTTCTGAATAAGTATATTTGTGAAATGTTTTTCAATATCTTATGTAATAAATTTTTGATTACCATTAATCATTAATTTTGTTAGAACCTGAACTAATTTTATTGAATAAGAAACAAAATATTGATTGCTGAGACTAAGATAGTCGCTTTAACGTTTGAGAAATAAACTTTGTTACTTGGTAGGTAGGCACGTTGTTATTGTTAATTCCTGGGCAAATCGGAATATTTTTACATGTAGATTACCTGGTGCGTTTAGTACAGGGGGTTTTGGTTGGGTACTTTATTTTGCGTTTAACAATAAACTATCGCATTGTTGGATTATGTGTTGGAATTGCTTTTGTTATTTTTCGGTGGGATCTTAAGAGGGTATTTAAATTTGATTGCGGCCAGAAACACATATCAATATTGCAGTTCACTTATACAACTGTTCTACAAAGAACTGTCTACATATTAATGCTTAACTCTGCTACACGATGTATAAAACTAGATAATTTAGTTTTATGCAATATTATTTGACATTTGTTCCATGATGAAGAACCCTTGTGGACTGAAATATGAATGTCAATGTGATATAAAAATATTTGGTTGCGTGTTGTAAACTGAACAATTTAAAAATAATTTGCTATTTTCCAAACACTGCACAGCAAACTCGTTGCAGAGTGTAGTGGTCTAATGACATTTAGAAAAAAAATCCCTCCTCGTTATAAGAAAAAGTTTTCTATAATTAAGCTGTGCGGACGAAATGTCGTGTTTTTAAAGTAAAAGCACACAGCATTGTTGCAATGTAAAGAATTTAACGTTTGAATACCTGTTGGTTAAAATATGTGTATTTTTGTGTATGCGGTAAACGAGAACTACGACTGAAATACTTTCGTGACGAAAAACAAGATATACTGAAAATTGGTCCGTACAGTTCCGGCGCATCTGGGTTTAGCACATTATGATGAACGTTATTAAATTGTTGTTGATATAAATTATTTTCTTAGAGTGTACTTGATGACGATGTTAGAAGTACACGGTTGGTCTGAGAGACGCATCATTTTAGAATGAATCTCATATCGAGCTGGCAGCTGGTGTTAACAAAAAAAAAAAATACTCTGAGCAATTTGATGAAGGATCCTTACACAGTGAACGTGCCACTTTGCTTTGCCATTTCTTGAGCTGGCGTTACTTGGTCGTAGAACGTATGTTGCTGTGTCATCTGAGTAGTATCTCGAAAAGATAAGCAATTTTCTCGATGTGGAGCATGGCAACAGACTACCATTTCCAGACCCAAGAGAATGAGACAATTGTCTACACTGTCCCGAAATGAAAGTCGTACGTGTAGGATCTGCTCCGACGGCATCCTATTTTACAACATTTCCTGTCTAACCTGAAGACCAGATTTAACACAATATTATTCTTCCCTACTAGCTTACTTCAGCTCGACTGTCTTTATAATGATCATTAGAGACTCTAGCAGTGAAATTGAACAAAAAAAACAGACTATCGTTTCCAAACCCAAGATTTAATGCTGAACACACATGATCATTGACGTCAGGTTCTACAGGAAAGTGATGCTTGCTTTAGAGATTTATTTTCCCATGATGATGCGCCTTTGTGTAATATAGTTCAATTATCTGGTAAGTTGTTATTTCTATGTGATAGAGAAAATTATTATGTACATTTCCCCACTTCTTTGAATGAATAATGGTATGAAGTAAATGGAAAATTTAGGATGATACAAAGCGTCCAAACTTCCTGTTTATTGAAGGCATCTGTTACTGAGTTGTTATTATGAGGAGCTTCATAATAGACATGTAGGTCAGGTAGGGCTAACAGAAAATATCCGCAACATTTAAGTTGGGAAACCTTCGTAAAATATCTCCTTAAATTATTGAAAAATAATAATTAAATATATCTGATGTTTTACCAGAAACACAGTAAAATCGTTGGTACAAAAAACGGAATTTTTTAACAAATTATATTTATTTATGAAATCTGATTTTTCTTTTTGTTTTCGGCCGAGTCTTGAAGAGCCTTGCTTCGTAGATTTCGTCATTGTTCAAGGTTAATTGTTTTTAGTTTAATCGCGATTTACGTTTTAAACACTAGTCACAACAATGATATCTGCGCTCTTCTGGAATATTACGCAGCGTATAGTGATATTTCCTTACCGACGTTTCAGGACAACCTTTCGCCCCACTCTTTAAAGGTCAAGAATTTTTTCTTGTTGGATTGTTGACCGTTGAAGTTGGGACGGACAGGGTGTTCCGAAACGTATGTAAGGAATTAACACGTGATATGCCAAAAGAGCGCACATCTCGTCTACCTCGCTACGGGACCCTGAAATCTCGCGTAATCGTGACAATGTAGGTATTTGGAACTTCATACATGCGAATTTACGTCATGTAATATCTACAGGTTTTGCTTGAAATACAGCATCGCGAGCTGCTAGTACGGAATGACCTCGTGCCTCCAGTTTCCAGGTACTCTATATTGTGTGTATACTCGTATATTGGAGCTGCTACTTTCCGTTTTTTGAAGACAGATGAATTCATTTGTATTACACTGGCACGTGTTCTGTAAAAATTGTGTTTTTATCCGTTGTAGGCTTACCAGGTACGAGGAAAGTGAAAGCTGCCCACACAACCGCAAAACATTTAACGGTAATGATTTTCAAGATTTTGGGAAGGGAAGGCAGATTTGAAGGGAGCGTTGATGAATCATTTGTGGTAGGAAGTGGGGAAACAGCAGACTCCCGTTAAGCGTGTAGATTTTAACGATTTTAAACACAGAGAAAGTAAAGCTTCTGACAAATATAGGGTAGCAAACTCTAATTTTCCGTAATATTTTCTAACGAACCAAAGGCTTCGTCTTCAGCCACCCTAAGAACGTCGTCAAGAAGAACAGACCGTGCTGCAAGCCTGAGTCCAGTATCTTCATTTTCAGAACAAGTCATAAATAATGCTGGATATTCATTTCGAAGATCAAAGTAGCTTCTCCATAGAAGGAGGAATTGCAGAAAAGCAATAAAGTACAAAGGAAACAGAGCAGTGGAAAGTTAATCATTATAATAATAAGAGTTAGTTATTTTTCGAAGTCCGAATGGATACGATGAAAAAATATATAATGTTGGTCACATAAAGGTTTTGCTAACTCTTTGATAATGCCTTTTTATGTGGCAGGCATACGGAATGACAGTGTGTTTAATACGGCATATATATACCTTAACAAAAATTGTATTTTTTAATTTCAAAAAAATTAACCTACATTTTTTTGACTTTCGTTTATTACTTTGTCTTTAATTTGAGAAACTTTCAGTGTCCTATAACAGGAATCACACCGTTGTATGTACAGATTTATCTTGCTTCGTGAATTTGGGGTTGTTTCCATAGTTACTTGTGTTCATGAACTAACCAACAGTGTGCTTTTACTCAAGATAGTTAAGCTTCAAAATTCGTTAAATATAGAATGATGATTGTAAGCTGTAACATCACTATGACCAAACAAATATTACTCAATATTAGGCCGCTTAATCCACGTTTATATTCGTTTATTATTTTGAGAATTTACCGCTGTACTAGTAGCTGTTGCACTATGGCCCTGGTTTCGACTCAGCCTCTAACAGAAATGAGTACCAGGAACATTTCCTTGGGATAAAGGCAGCCGGTGCGTAAGACCTATCACCATCCTGTGCCGTTGTCACGAAATCTGTGTACCGTAACTTCCTGCAACCCTCTGGGTCCCTCCAGGTTTGTTACCTTTACCTTTACCTTTACTAGTAACGGTTTTGTAGCTTTGGAGTAGCACGAAATATTTAAGTGTATTACGTTCTAGTCGAGAGTCAGGATTTCATTTATATTTAAACGTTATCAGGTTACAGGCATGTGTTACAGTTAAGGTTAAGAAGGTAAAATTTTCTTTTGTTTAATTAGGCGCCATGTAGGAGAAATGGAACAGCTACAAGTATTTTAAATCTGCGCACTAGAGTGTGTGAGTGATTACGTATATGCCCTGGTCGCTTTACGCCCTGGTATAGAGGCCATGGAATCCACTGAATAGAAACCCAAGTGTGTCCCAGAACTAATCTCAACAGTTTGAATAAAATGAAAATTTCTTACCCCTGCCTGGAAATAGACAACAGTGCCTCGATCTTCCAGCCTCTAGCCTATATACTGCACACTAAGCATCTTCCCAACAGACTTAACTCTGTTTATGAAAACTGACCCCCTCATGTGTTTGAAACTGTACCGTCTTGCAATGAAATTTTCCTTGATTACTGTACCTTTTTAAGATACGGTAACAAGTTTTTCCTGAACAACTTTTCAGTGTAGCTTCATGCGCATGTGGTGTAATTGTTATGGTAGATAAGAGTGGATCTCTTCGCAGTCCTTTTAAAAAATGCCTACTTTCTCAGAGGGCTTTGAATTTGTTGTTGTCTGCTTATCATTCCTCACTGCGAGAGTTCATATTAATCGCGTGTGAAACTGCATTATTTGATCTTGGAAAATTCCTGTCGTTCGTGGCCACCCACCACGATCTGTCTTTACATATTTACTCCGGTGTCAGTTTGTTCGGTGGGTTACTTATGAACTGACAACTCCAAGCGGATTGACGGCGCGGTATGACAAAAAATGTGTGAGATTTTTACATTACCTTCCTTGATATTAAACGTTAATGACTTAGCGTTATGAGCATTTTATATGCAAAATATTTATTTTAATCCACAAGTACTATTTATGTGATATTCCTAATCACTTTAAATAGTTTACAAGTGTTGCTCGTATGGTACACAGAATTGTGAAGGAACAGAAGAACTAAATAGATCTACACTTACTCCTACTTAGGTATAGAATTTCTATAATATACATGATTAAAATTTCGTGACACGCAAAGTCATAAATGCAAAATCTTTTCCTTATAAGCGGACTGTTTGTATGCACAGATTAACCTATTTCTTTGCAGTCTAAATTATTATCGTGAATTCCAACATTCAGGTCCAAAAATGTAGCCTTCAGAATTCAGAAATAACGATTATGTAACAGGAGCTTAGGGGAAATAAGCATAAAACCCTCAGAAGTCATTTGTCTATTTGAGTTCGTCCTTGGGCCTGGTGGAACGAAAAACTATGTCGAGTTTAACCCGAAAGTGGGCCGGTATGAGATTGAACACAAGACAGAGTAACCGTTTAGCGAATAAGAAAATGGGGGTGTGAAATATATAAGGTTCTCACCGTGGTGTCTATGAAAATTAGTTTCTTAAGCGATGTCACGTCGTGTCGGTTGGTAGCTAGTTAACAACATATTGTACGAAAAGTCTCTCACCAGCTTGATGGTAGAAACGTCTTATGCACTGAAGTTTGAGGGATATTATACTATTGAAACGATAGGACCTATCTACCAAACAATATTGTGTTACATATAAAAAGATATCCGCCTTTATGTCTGTTAATCTTCTGCGTGAGCTTAATGTATGAAGTTGTACTCAGATAGTAAATAATTAATAACAGTAATCCATTAAGAAATACAAGTGTAACGCGGGAGGAAATTTATTGGTTTTACTACGAAAATTTTGTGTTTTGGAGAAACCACTTTCAGCTCTTTGTACTCTCGGAGAAATATTTAGAAAGCACGCAGCAGCGTGCTCAAAATAACTCATTATGATAATGAAATCCAGAAGTTTGTAAATATAACAGTGTCACTTAAGCTCAGAAGAAATCAAATAAACCTGTCAAGCCAGATGGCAGATATTTAAAGCATTATTTGAAGAAAAGAGACATTAATTTTATACATATTGCCTTCCCTATTCGAAAAAGACACACTCTACTGAAATTCCAATATAAACCTAATAGGACATGGGATAGTAACATTGGTATACAGGTGTAACTATTTCGGAAGAGCTTGCTGCCTCCACTTTTACGATAGTCTACGTCAGACTTCTTCGAATGTGGTTTTGTTTTATCCAACAGAGTGTGGCTCTTTCTGCTCGGTTTCTCTTGGCCTCTCGCCTGTTTTTCTTTCTGCACTGTTCTAACATGGAACGTTAATTTCTTTTGGCACTTCTGTATTTTGAGAGCTTTGAAGTCTATGTTAATGGCACGCCCACAATTTCATTGTTTCTTCATGAGTTAATGAAACATATTTTTGACCAAATTCATAAATCGCTGTATGATATTAAGATTTAATGAAGAAATATGTCCTGTCACGAAACAATAAGACAGTAGAGTGGCGAATTTTCCAAACCTTTTTATTCTGAAAAAATGGATGCGATAAATAATTTGTTATAACATTCATGTTTATACACAGATTCTTAGGCAAAATAATCTAACAGTATGGCTTCGGATTTTGTGTAGTCTAAGATAATCATGATTGGTACACCATAATCGAGATTGTAGAGGGGGGTGACATTGTGACCCGATTTCGTATACAAACTCGGTATTCGCCTGAAGGGAAATGTACAATATGCCCCCTGAGGGAGACATTTCCCATAGGTGATATTTGAACCTAGAATCTCGCAAGCGCAATTCGGGCACATTATCTGTTCGGTATACATGTAGGTAAGTCAATAGCCATGTTAGTAGCCTAACTGCCATAATAAAGACAATTTAATATTGTCAGTTTCATACCAAATTACACTGAAGCTGATACTCTGAAATAGAAGTAGTTACAAAAATCAAATGAGAAGCAACATATTTTCGGTGTCAGCCGTCACTACAATCGTAACACAAGTTATGAAATAATATCCGGCAGAACTACGCTGTTTTGATATTAGCCACTTTCCACATTTCGTTCTTTTCAACGGAGCCACTTCACAGCACGTACCTTGCACACAAATTACTTGAAAACTGTTACATGGAACTTATTCTAGAGATTAATTTTTCAGAAAAAAAATGTTTGACAGTTTCAGATGATATTTATAGCCTGGGATTAGTTTATATAGCAATAACTTTTACAAGAATAATTTTAATTTTCTGCTCTACACCTCACACACCTGTGTCGGGGTATTACATGTAAATACACAGATACATAAATGATCACAACATGAAACAACTGAGTGTAGAGAGCCACTGTATCAAACAGTAAAGTTTCTGAATTGTGTTCAGAATATTACCAGTTCCAATCTTAGTTGACACACCAATTAACTTCAATGAAAGCAGTCACCTTTAATCAATCTATTCGGACCAATGTTGGAATATTTCCTAATATTAAGCCATTATATATTACTTCCACTTTCATTCCAATTTACGATTCAGTAATAATCGAAGCTCACAGTGACTGCGTAGTCTAAGGCCTGCATCTACGCTCCATCGTTTGCTGGGACTGCGTTTTCGAATCCCATCGGGGCATGGTCGTCTGTCTGTCTTGAGTGTTGTGTGTTGTCAGGTAGAAGTAGAGACTGATCATTGGTCCCAAGGACTCCTACCAAGTGTGTGTGTCTAACTGAATGTGATCGTAAAGACCCTGGTCCATTAGGGGTTGTTGTGTTACGACGAAGATTAATTAAAGGTTACAAAATGTTGGCCAGAAAACGCAAAGAAAAGAAGGCGCTTAGACGTTCTAGGGGATGGAAGCTTAATATTAACCTTTTGACGCCGGAATTATTATTTTTATTTTAGCACACCCTGTATATAAAATGTGAATAATACATGAACTAAATATGTTAGAATTATGAAACAAACTGGAGTTTGAAGAAAAAAAACGGAGAGTATAAGCCATTTTTTTAGGTTTCTGTGACCGTGCATCGTGAGCAAATTGTGGAGTGAGAGAGAAAACCAACAAGATGCAACAGTTAGATGTTTATTTTTAACAATTTCTCAACATGTT
>Ga0123354_10003581_pt1 | contig 21517 bp, 12 predicted proteins | sample TergutLab28metaG_2_FD_97872 | JGI IMG/M metagenome (GOLD analysis project Ga0123354, IMG submission 97872) | Labiotermes labralis P4 segment gut microbial communities from Petit-Saut dam, French Guiana - Lab288 P4 | ecosystem: Host-associated > Arthropoda: Insects > Digestive system > Gut ... | reverse complement strand
GCCACCAACTCTCTCCATCTTCTCACTCCCAGTACTTGAAGATCTCTTTCTACTTCCTCTTTCCATCTTTTCCTGGGTCTTCCCCTTCTTCTCGTCCCTTCCAGTTCTTGAGTGAAGATCTTTCTGGACATCCTATCCTCCTCCATTCTCTCTAGGTGACCTAACCAGCTTATCCTTTGCCCTTTTATCCATTTTACTATATTTTCTCCTTTGCTCATCTCTTCTAGTTCTCAATTCATCCGACTTTTCCATTCCCCATTTTCATATTTAGGACCATATATTCTTCTAAATATTTTCCTTTCAAAAATTAGCAGAGCTTGTTCTTCTTTCTTCGTCAACGTCCATGCTTCTGCTCCATACGACACTACCGATCTTATTAGTGTCTTATATAATATAATTTTAGTAGCTCTGGATAAAAGTCGACTCCTGAAGGGACTTATAGCCACAAAAAATCAATCCTGGTCCCATTGAGACTGGCCTACAATGGTGCAGGCCTCAAATCCATGCACTGAGAAACCAGTTAAATACCAAATAATGATGCATGGTATATGTTACATATTAAAAATTGTTGTTGTTGTTGTAGTTGTTGTTATATTTGTAATGACTTTTATGCAGGGTATTTACAGTTATATACCTGAAACAAACAATGTTTCCAGGGTACATAGTGTTGCAGCTGTTCTGTATTTAAAATTTGTGCTACATGTAATGTAATTTCACATGTTAAATGTCTTGTACTTTTACGTTAGCACTTTCTGAAGCACATGTGCAGTGTCCAGTATCGCTTTTTGTGTACTTCCTTGATTTCGTGCTTTCCTGTTACAATGTTTAGGTACTGTCTGAATGATTTTGAGATAGTTTCAGTTGCCCCTGTTTTTACTGGTATTATTTTTGCTTTTACGTTCCACATACACTAAATTTCTATTGTGAGGTCTTTATATTTCAGAATCTTCTTTGGTTTTCTCTTTGTCACATTTCTGTCTCCTGAGAAATTGCAACTTCTATTAACACACATGTTCCATTTTCATTGTCATGGATTGTGATGTCCAGTTTATTGTTAGGAGTCATTTGGTTGGTTTGCACTTCTTGATTCCTTAATATGGTTACTGTACTGTCACAACTTGTTTCAACTAGTTTTGGTACATGGTCATCTTAGTGTTCATTGTCTAATTTTACTCCTATTTTCTTTCATGTGTTAAAGCATAGTTGAGCACATTGTATCATGTCTCTTTATGTTGTCCCTTTGCCATTGTTGGGCATGCTGATACAGTGTGTTCTTTTGTCTCATCAAATTGTTGACAAAGTCTGCTTTTGCTATTTGTTTCTGTTTGTAGATATTTTTGTTGCTTGATATTTTTTTTGTAATGCCTGATCTTGTGTTGCTATTCCTTCACTTTCAGTTTCTCCTTTCAGATCTGTCCTTGACAGCCATAGGAACATGTTTCCTTCACTAATAAGCTGTCTATCCATACTTCTAATATACTGGCCATGCATTACTTGGTTTCCCATTTTTGCTTTAAGGACTCTCCTAATTTTGCTTGTATGTGTTGAATGCCTTCCTTTTGTGTGCAACTGTTCTCATTTGATTAATTCTTCTCCAACTTATGCTGCTCTTTTAATTGTTGAATTCATATTTGATTGATTGCTTCATGACTTTTAACAATATTTACAAACTGGGCTTCTGCATATTTTGTGTTCAGATATTCTGCGTTATTGATTATCTCTACTTTACATTGTGTTTTGATCTGTGACAGGCCTCTTGCTCCCTTTTTTCCTTTCTATATAGCCTATTTATAGCAGCTTTTTGGTGAAGCATTTTGTACATTGTTAATATGCTTTAAGTTTTTGGATACATTTTTCTTATTTCTTCCAATCTCCAATTAATGATACCAAAACTGTGTCTTAATACTGGGATGACTAATGCTCAAATTACTGTAATTGTATTTATGGGATTCAACTTGGATTTCACTACCATTCTTAATATCCTGGTGTATTCCTTCTTCAAATGTTCTTTCATTTGTTGATGCGGTATGCCTTCACTTTTTTCAATCCCTAAGTATCTCTATGTTTGTCCCTATATGATCTCTTGTGTTTCTCTCTTGAAGTCAAATTTTGTGAGTGAACTAATTTTCCTTTCCTGAGTACAATCTTTGCACACTTGTCAAGTCCAAATTCCATATGGATATTATCAGTGAAGGTTCTAACTATTTTCTTGTATTTTTGGAGTTCTTCTTTGTTTTACCTGTCAGCTTCACATAGACCATGTAAAAAAGTGTGATACTCTTGTCCTTGTTGTGTGTTCTTCATATCCTGTATTCACATGGTCAACTGCTGTGTGAGGGGGATTAAGCAAATGCATAATAGCAATGATGATAAAAAGTCTGCTTGAATTATTTCACGTTATATTTCGATATCTTCTGTTTATATTAGATTATTGTTGTTGTTTTTGACTATATGTATCCTTATTTTTACTTCAAATATTTTATGTGCTCTTGCCGTAAAGTGCGTAAAATGAACACGTAATGGAGAGAAGAATGATTTGTGTGAGATATGGCTACTTTCATTGCTCTTGTAGAAAATAAGAAATGAATGAATGTCCATTTATTTAATAAAGCTGCCAGGCTATTCTAATAGTGTTCCATTCCTTGTTCTGTATAATCTGTTCTCGAATGTTTAAACATAAATAAATAAATAACATTTTTAGAGTAAAGTGAAATTTTGCCACTTTTGTTCTATGTTTGTGCACAGCAGTTACTTAGCTGCATACTCGTATATTCTCGAAGGAGCATTTACTGAATCCTACCATTGCCTTTATGTTGAAAGTAATTATAGATTCTACAAACAGAAAATATGCCTGAGGCCGGCAGCACTAAATCTGGCTACGTTTGTAATTTTTGGTGTATGAGTAATGCCAACAAAATTGTTGCAATCTTAGTTGCTTGGTTAATTGACTACTACTACCAAAGAGAGTGGTACATGCATTACTGTACTGAAAGGTGTATAACCTTCAAATGTCCATCACAGTGAAAAATGTAATGGTCCCATACAACATGGATCTTGTTGCATAGTTTTAGAGGTAAGCATTGTAACTATGCTGGTGTCGAAGGCACAAAATTAGAAATTCAAGACATAGTGAGAATTATACCATATGTCATGAAAGATGGTCTGTTGATTCAGAAGTTATTATACTTGCATGAATATTATAATAATAATAATATACCTGTTAATATCATACCTGCAGAATGAAAATAAACATATATTTTTATGATGCACTAATATTACAGTATTTTAACAATGTTTGTAAGACCTGGATGTAAGTAAGGCCAGTTGAAATAATAATGTTAACTTTTAGGGTAAATATACTAAGTTCAGTATTTTTTCATTGGCTATGTTTGAGGCATACACATGCATTAAAGAACACAATGTTGAGTTTGCTTTTGAATGTTCCATACAGCCTCTAAGTCGTAACACATAACAACTTGGATTATGGTAGACTCACGTATTACTAGTGCTGTTTCATATTTGTTTGATGTGTCCAGGTATTATATGACGGGGGGTCTGATAAACCATGCAAGCAAGGAGAGGCAAAGAAACATCAGACTTCTAGCAGAGGTCTTGCTGCAACCAAGCATCGGGCTGCTTTCAACACAGGGTGAGTGGGTGGATGTAGCTAGCACATTTAAACTAGAGTGTTATTAATTGGTTAATAGTGTGGTAGTATGAGTATACAGTTATGAAAGAAAGTCATTCATGAACAGCATGCATAATGATTCTGTGTTCAAACATGGGTAAATAAATAAAGTAACAAGTTTCAGAGGCTGTTGTAACATAAAACTCAAATTGGCCCCTGCTTGATTAAGCAAAATGTCATGAAGATGAGTGTATAAGTGGCAGTAGAGCTCCATGTATCCTAACCTCAGCACAAGACGGAAGTGTGTGGTCAGCTTCACACTCTACCTGCTGGGACCCAAGAGAAAGGTATAGCAGTACTCATCATACAAGAGGTTGGATGGGCCCCACAGCCGGTCTGAATGCTGTGGAAAAGAGAAAAATTCTAATCTTACAAGAGATAGAACCTTGATTCCCCTATAATCCAGCCCATTCTCCAGTCACGAGATAAGAAGGAACAAATGAGATAATCTCTTTTGCGGTACGAAGATGTCCATATCATTGATCCAAAATTCATAAAGTTAAATGTAAATCATTTTTATAGAATTATGAAGAAGCAAAAAATAGAATAGTACTATGTTACAGTTTCTACATCACTGCTGTTAAAAAATAATTTTTTATGTAACTTTTAAAACAGTAAGTTTAAAAAGCTGACCAGTCCTTCTATGTCATCTGTCCATACAACATCTGTTACCAACACCCCTGTCCTGGCAATTTCTGATATTTTAAAACATAATCCATTGACTGGTTCCACAGTGAGGAAACGTTGGACCAGAAGTTATTAATGCACTGTGGTGACAGCAGCTAACCTGTTGATTTACATTCTGGTCCAAAGTAATAAATAGCACTTCCAACAAAAAATTGTGGTGTGTTCTTGTCAAAGAACTTTCCTGTAATCATTTGTGCCACTATGGCCCAAGGCAGGTGTACACAACACGCAACAGCAGAAAAATTTTCTGCGGGTCAGGGGCGACAAGTTCAACCATGTCCTGGCCCCTACAAATAATCTTTCATATTTAGTACAGTATGATCAGTTGTTGTGTTGTTTTTAAATAAGTGTGGATAGAACTGTATCTTATTCTTCATGCCTTTTTTTATTATTCCAAACTAATTTTCTAATAGAGGAAATACTTAACATTAATTGTGTCTTTTTCTGGTTATGGTGGAATATAACCAAGTGTATTTCTTTGAATATTTTTTCAACTACCAGTAGTAAATGAATAACGATTTACAATGGCCAGTGTTTATGAACACCTGCATTTACAAAAATTTATATAAGAAACAGTATTGTTATTATTAGGTGCATTTAAAAAATGCAACAAAAAATTCTGTTTTATATGAATAAACACCCTTCCAGTCCATATTTGAGCTGCTTAAAGCCGTCATTGTTTCAAGTTGCAATTGGAATTTTTTTCTAACACATATTTCCAGAATTATACACTACAATAAATATAAAATGCCATTTTAAAAAGTGCATCTCTGGTTGATATCAGAGATGCCAGCCTTATTTTATTGATCTCATGCACATTGACCCAGATTTATCTGAGACAATACAAGACAGGCAATATATGTATAATGTAACATTGAGGATGTACATACAACCAATGTTATGATGGAAAAGAAATAAGTATTACATATTCTGAGTGTGTGTTTGTAGTCTTAGGTATCCAGCATTCTATGTGCATGCTTCATATTGCCATCTGTCGCCTGCTGGCTCCTCAACATTTTTCCTCTTGATCTCATGAACAGCACAATTTAAACAAACAGATTTATTGAACCTAATACATGTGTTTTGATTTTCCCTACAATTTTTTTCTGAAACCTTTCTCATTCTAAGAAGAAATGAGTAAGACTTGATAAAAAATGTATATTCGTCTTCATGTTAAGTTCCCATTATTCTTGTCAGATTTTAATGAAAATTTAATTTTCTCGACACATATTGGACAAGTACTCAGCTATCAAATTTCATGAAAATCCATCCAGTGGGAGCCAAGTTGTTCCATGCAGATGGATGGACAGACAGATGGACGGAGAGAAGGGCAGACAGACATGATGAAGCTAATAGTAACTTATCACAATTTTGCGAAGTGTCTAGTAACCTTTGTCTCATCCCATTCACGAGATACTATATTTATACTTAGTCTGCATATTCACTCTAGCCTGTAATATAAAAATTACTCGTGATACCATAACGATATCAAAAGTGAAGGCTGCAAATGTAGTATTTCGTGCAAGAAATGTGGTAAAGATCTCAGCTACAACACCTGGGTCAATATTATTATATTAATCATTATCATTATCATTATCATTTATTCAGTTCAGTCAGTCATACAGTGACTCCAGACACGTCAAGCACGTCATAAGCACAAAATGCAACAACACTATCATATAACAAACAATTGTTATAAAACAATCAATCCAAAACATAATCTCCATACCTACTTCATGCTATCAATAATATCTCCATATTACAATTCATATTGACTTAATGTATGTATCCATACTGCAATTACTCATTTTAATAACCTACGCATATACAACATCAAACACTATTACTATTTTATCCAGTCCAAGCTGCTATAGCATCAATCGGCAACATAAGAACTCTTCCACTGAATAAAATGCATGATCTATGAGAAAGTATTTCAGTTCTCTTTTGTAGAGTTTATATTCCTCCAACTTCTTTATATGCATTGGTACGTTATTATACAATCGAATTCCCATATTAATTACACTTCTTTTATAGAGATTTGTATTATGCGATTTGATATGTAAATCCATATTTGTCTTTGTATTATGGTCATGTACCTGTTTATTTTTTTGTACTGAGGATTTTAAAAAGTATAATACTTTGGGTGTATACTCATACAGTCCACCACATATATTGTTATGCGATCCCTTTTATATATATTTATTGTATTCTTTGAAGCATAAAATTAATAAACTATTTCTGATATAAAATATGCTCACTACCAAAGAAAATTAATGTTTCTGCTAATCTCTGTTCTCATTTCCATTCAAAATGGCTTGCTCTGTTCTACAATTTTATCTTTACATGATTTCTTTGGCTATGCCAAGATAATTTAAATGAAAGTGGTGGTATCTAAGGTCACAGTGGTGATGATGACAACTGCTGTCTTGTGTGGTGTGATGCTGAGTAGTCTGGCAAAAGTATAAACTTAACATTGCAGAAGATAGTAGTCTGGTAGAGGTGTGAGCATGACCTTGCAGAACATCACAGTCTGAGTGTATGTAATTTTGATTTACATACTATTCTTAAAGACACAAATATATGAACCTTGCAATTTCAGAATGTTGTAATTAATGAACTAATTTTATATGACTAATTATTACTTCTTCTTCAAGCATGAGTGAATGTTTAAAATACAAGGTTCGTTTTTAGTCAGGCTGTTCTCTCTGTCACTTTAACTTGCTCATTCTGCATATTTAATTCCTTTATTGTGTTATCTCGTTTCTAATGACGACAGCTCTAGCCTTTTCATTGCGTCATTTCAAGAACATTTTTATGTTGATATACAGGTATTATTTGTCCAAACAAAGGGACAGGATGACAATTTCAACACTGCTGTTGTGTTTCAATAAGCTGATGCCCTATAAGAGAAAATTTACCATTACTGGAATCTCTGTTTTGAGTGGAGACAGGCACTTCTTTCATTGTTTGCACCAGCAATTAAAAACAAATAATGAAATAAACCATGGTTAAATTGTGTGTATTAGATATAGTTATTAATACAAACAAGGAGAAATAAATAAAGCATTTTTTGTGCTCAAAGGTAATATTTAAAGAATGTACATTTGAAATAGTAGTGCATTGTTGGTACAACCACATTTTGTACAAAAACATTACGGAAATAAGAGTGAAGTTTCCAGTACTCTATAACTTGCTGTCAACATTCTTAAATAAGCAATTGAAATGGTAAAAAATGATTTTTATATTTGTCCTCATCCTTTGTTAATAGCATGATTAAATATTCTTTCAATGTAAGATTTCATTTGCATGCTGATGGTTATTAAGTCTTATATGAATGGGATAGTCTGTTAAAAAAAAAAAAACATGTAATTTCTACTATGTCTGAATCCAGGACTTGATTCTTCTGGGAAATGGTATTGTGCCACTGGGTAATTGGCCCCATTATTTCAAAGGAACACAGTGCCTTCAAAACATCAGGGTCAATTACTCAGTAATGTGGCATCATATCCCAAAACAACAGAGTCTTTAACCACACTGCCTTGAAAACCCCAAGAATAAATGAATAAAGAAACCTAATTTTATGTCATTATATCCAGCACAGTTTTCACATAATATTTTAATTCTGGCTTAGAAATGTGCTGATCTTATAAGTAATGTCTGTAACTATCTGTACCTGCATGCCCCATTTATTGTATGTGTTGGAGGAAAGAATGTGATCAATGTACATGAATGCAGATATATGTTATATGTACAACTCTCTACTAGATGTCTCAGTACATCTTTGTAAAATGTGTATATATGTATGTGTCATATAAGCACATTTACATATTCCTGCTTCTTATTAACAGTTTATGAAGTATACATATTCAGTTGTATGAACTACTTATACATGGGTGTTGTTACTGATTGAATTTTAATTAGTACTTCCCTATTTGACAGTAAAATAGGTATGCTACTTCCTCATGTCTACCACACAACCTTTCCTGAACTGGTCTTGTCTTACTTGTCTGTGTGCCTTTCTGTTTCCAATTACCTTTTTAAATGAGTGTAGTGTTTGGAATGTAGTCATAGTGCCTGAGCACATGCAACTTATTTTAAAAATAGCTTATGATCAGGCGATAGAATTTTATGTGGGTGCATTCTTATACAATTCATATTTACTGATTTCACTTTGTATAAATTTTTTCATAAAAACTAGTAATAACAAAGATAAAAATGTTTAAGGATTACAGCCTTCTGGGATAAGACACTATGTAGACTGGTAGATAATTACCATTGTTGTGGAGAAACTTACTGCTTCTCTCACCAGGCTCAATCTGAAGATGTAGACAGCAGAATTCTACCATATTTTGTGGTTATATACTCTATGCTACATGGTGTCATGTACCAGAAGGCAGCAACCTTCATAGTCAGTGCTATGAGAAGCTAAATCCTCACTCATTAAAAGTGACTCTTGATGCATGATTCTTACAATGAATATGTGCAATTTAAAACATGGATGGTCATGAAATGCATGTAGCTGCATACATACTTCATGAGATGAAACTGAAATTACAGTGCAAGAGAATAAATCTTAGCCTTCTCAGAAAATAAATAACAATTATTCTCTGATGTCTCAGGATTTGCAATAATATCTAATGTAATACTAATATTATAATCATTTTAATTATTGACAATTTTCCTTTTCCTAATTAGTAAAAACTTTAAAATGCAATCCCACAAGAACCTGCAGCAATAGGATTTGCTGTCATATTACAGTACATGTGAGAAGTGACACCTAGTGTTAGAATTTGGTCATCCACATGCAATACCATGTTCTCAGAATTCAAATGCTTATATTCTTTCCTTTTGATGCCACCTTATGATTTAAAAAATTATTTTGGTAATTTAGATAGCACAGATAGTAGCAACATTTCATGACACCTGTAGTGGTTGCTGAAGAGAAGATTTCTGTTAGCATCTCCAAAGTCCTGGTAACACAACAGCAATGAAGAGTTCTTATGGGAATAGACAATTGTGTCAGCAGGTTTGGGGTTTTTGTTTTTTAAACAGGTACAGCCTGTCGCTAAATTATTTATGAGTGATTAATATATGAATTCTATAAGACTGTACCACATGTTCAGGCTGCTGTTCCTGTCAAAGGCTAGAAATGGGATATTTTCCAAGATATTTCAGGAAGAAATGTTAAAGTCATAAACTCTGTAATTGTTTTGTAGGAGCTGCACAAATTCCCTAAAAATGCCTAATAGCTTAGTTATGTCCATCAGTCTGTCTGACCACCCATATCAGCTCAGCTTCCATTTGGACAGATTTTCATGAAATGTTATATTGGAAACTTTTATGAAAATCTCTCCAGAAAAATCAGATTTGGTTAAAACTGAATGAAAATACTGGGCACTTTACATGAAGACCTAAGTACATTATATTGTTACCAGCAACATAAAATTTCCAAAGAAACATTGTTGAAAGCTACAAGTAGCACAACAAATCAAAAGTAGTGCATTGCTTCATCTCCATGGCATAATTTTAAATACTGATTACATTGTTATTGCCTGTTTTGTATAAGGATTCATTTTGTACCTCACAGTTCTCTGTGAGGTATGAACTAAATCTCACAGAGGGCTGGGAGTACAAACTGAATCTTTATATATAATGACAGTTCAAGACCTAACTATGTTCATATTGTTTGCAGGGAAATAAAATCTCCATTTAATCAAGATATTTTTGCCAAAAAGCATTAGACTGTTAGGACAGCCAAGAAAGTGCATGCAGTATAAAATACTTGGTACCTCAACAGAAATAATAAAGAGAACACATTGTTGCATTTCTAACAGTGGTTATGCAAACATGCCACAATGTCATGTTATATGTATGTTGCCTCTTGTCTATTTTATGTTTCTTTCGTACCTCACAAAACCCTACAGACGTAGTGAAATCTTTCAGATGAAGACAGTAAGACAAATGTGAAAGAAGATGACTGGGTTTGCAAAAATATGATTTTTACCACAAACGTTTCCAGTATCAGTTTGCAGCCTGCTTGCTGTTAGCACCATTTTTCATTACACAAAATTGTGCTATAGCATGAATTTCTTCATATGACAACACACCCTTTTGCCAAATAATAAAGAGTAATATCTGGAGTGTCTCACGGAAGGTGGTTAAACTCAACTGGCGACCTTGGGTCAAAAGGCATCATCTATTCTTTAAAAAAAAAAAAAAAACTGCATCTTCACATAAAGAAAGTGAAGCCACAGTATGGTAAACATATATAAAACAAGAAATTCTGCCATGTCTAATTTTTTGTTGTCCAAACTAGAATGAGTGATAGACAAAGCTAAGCGATACTCAAACATTGCAATTCCTACGGCATATCTGGGGGGTCTGGGTTTGATTCTCACCCAGGTAGCTGGCCATCATATGTTCCTTGAGGTAAATGCTCTGAATATATACCTGTGCATGCATGCATGCAGTTGAGAAAGCTTTTTTAGTAAAGTAGGATAGAAACAGACATCTGTGACATATATATATATATATATATATATATGTGTGTGTGTGTGTGTGTGTGTGTATGTATGTATGAATGAATGGCGAATAAACCAGCGTTTTAAAGACCGTCTCTGTTCTCATTATCACCATTCAACCACCTGACATGACTGCTAGCTCAAGAACATATTACTGAATTTAGTCACCATTAAAGCTTTAAATTATAATATCACAAAACACATAGGAGAAGAAAAATGCAGAATTACAGGTTCAATGCTGGACATATTACAACACGGAAACTAGTATATTTCTTGGTTGAATGGTGGTTTACAGTAAGACCGTAAGCATACAAAATAACAGGTGTTAGTGTTGTGAAAATCACTACACATTCATACAATTTCCTATCCATGACCTTAAAATACAATGAATGCGCGCAATTATAAGGCCAATATTTTGCGAAGAAACAGATTTCGACCATATGCTTCTGTTAAATTAATCCATTCACTTAATTAATGCGGGAAGTTAACTGAAGAAGAGATATTGTAAGGGAGGAACTTAAGGTAATTGCCAATATATGAAAAAAGAGCCCCGCTGTGTGTCCAGAAGTATTTTTAAAAGGTGCGAGGCCTGCTTAAAAACTAGACCTTAGCACTTCGAGATTCTACTATGAGATTAAGGTAAGATGAACAACACAGGCAACAAGGCGGATGCAGGCTTCGTGTGCGATAATTCTACCTCAACAGCTACTCTGCTAAGGGGAGTGATTTGTGGGATGCTTTGTGTGCAGCATTCGCGTAGGAATGTGGTGGCCCACATCGCCTGTGTGCCCATATTATCGTAGCAGCTCCGTAGAGTTTCCGTCGATACTTCATGATCTCATCTCCATATGCGTTAGGTCTTCGGGCTGTGTGGTGCTCTATCTCGTGCTACTCAAAAGGCACACAGACACTGCGTGTCCATGTCCTACATCAGCCACATTACTGCCCTTCTTTCCATCGCACTGCGTCTGCAGCTCCGTACTGTACACCGACGCATATTGCAACCGTGAAAGTTGCGTACGTATTCGTACCATTTCAAATTTCCACTCACAGATAGCGCAATGGTAAAGTAGTCAAAGATGGCGTGTCGGCATTTGATAAGTTGACGTGTAGGATGTGCTCAGGTGTGGAATTCGGTCACACCCTAATTATAAATCGTTAGTTTAGTGTTAAATTTTAGTGAATGAAGCATTTAATCATTTTTGAGATTATGGACAACAGCTGGGAAGCGCATTTTATTTAATTGTAAGTATTGGAAAGCACTTATAAACGGTAAATGATGTGTTGGAATGATGTGGCAAACTAACAGGGATTGGACCTATTGCGACTGCTCCCTACGTATTGTTCACGTCTGGTTGTGGCCTGAAACCTTTAATTTGTGACATTTAGTGTTTTGGAACCTAATGTTTGAAAGCGTTTTAGCTTTGCTTGAAGCGTGTTGTTTTGGGGATCGCAAGTTAGCATGTGTATGTGACGTTTTGAGATGCAGTTATTATCCATATGCGTTTGACACGTTGTGTGCTTGTAAAATTAGGTGTAACGTTGGACTCATTCATTACTTGCTTCTGTGTTCTTTGTCATATTTTTCAATGATTTGTCCCCAACCACAAATTATCAAAACATGTACCCTATGTATATTCCAATATTGCGCATTTTGTTGGTCATTATACATTGTGATTTAATTCGCGTAATTGAATACCATAAAAACTTACATTAATATTTCACACCCAGAATTTTGCCATTAGAAAAATCACACACATGATTTATTGAGTAACTTGAGCAAGTGGTGCTAAGAAAATAAATTACATTAAATTTTTATGAAACAAATGTCATGACATTTTGTACTAATAACAATACTTGGGTTGCTCGAAATGTAGGATATGGATGTAAAACAAATTAAGAGATAGGAGTATTTAAATTTTTTGGTCTACAAATTTACTCTAAATTTCAAATGAAAAACACTGAATTTATTATCCCACTGGGGCTAACGTTGATAGGCAGACAGAAATACATACAGCAGAGCCACTAGTTCGTGAGCCTAGTCTCTTTAAGGTTGAGATGGAGCTAAAAAGACACAAAACACAAGGTATTGATCAAATTTCAGCAGAATTGTTTAAAGCAAGGGGTAGTACATTTCACTTTGGGATGCATAAACTCTGTTTGGAATAAGGAGGAATTTCCTGAGGAGTGGAAGAAGTCGATCATTGTACCTGTTTATAAGACGAGTGATAAAACAGTTTGTAGTAATTATAGAGGCATATCACTTTTGTCAACTACATGCAGATTTTATCCAACATCCTGCTGTTAGGGTTAACTTGATATGCAGAGGAAATTATTGGGGAAAATCAGTGTGGATATTGGTGCAACAGGCCACCTATTGGTCATATATTCTGCATTCGTCAAATACTTAAAAAAAAATGGGAATACAATGAAGCAGTGCATCAGCTATTTATAGACTGCAAGAAAGCCTATGATTTAGTTAGGAAGGAGTTCTTATATAATATTCTCACTGAGTATGGTTCCCCCATGAAACCTGGTAAGGCTAATAAAAATGTGTCTGGATGAAACTTGTAGCTGACTCCATATAGGCAAACTTTTGTGTGACGTGTTTCCTACTAACATTCGTTTGAAACATGGCAATGCTTTATCACCATTGCTTTTCAGCTTTGCTTTAGAGTATGCCATTAGGAGGGTTCAGGTAAACTAGGATGCCTTGAAATTAGATAGTACACATCAGATTCTAGTTTATGTTGATGTTAATATATTGGGCAGAAGGATACCTAGTATAAAGAAAAACACAGAAGCTTTATTTGTTGCTATTAAGGATACTGGACTAGCAGTAAATGCTGATAAACTAAGTACATGGTCATGTCTCGAGATTAGAATGCGGGAAAAAATTCAAATATTTGAGATCTTCAGGTAGTGTGATGGAGGGGGGGGGGGATAGACTGGATTGATCTGTCTCAGGATAGGGACAGGTGGCAGGCTCTTGTGAATGCAGTAATGAATCTTCATGTTCCATAAAATGTGGGGAATTTCTTGACTAGCTGAGAACCAAGAAGGACTCTGCTCTATGGAGTAAGTAAATAAACCAAGTTCTGCATGCCATGCTGTGAGGGCAGTGATGCAAATTGAAAATCTAAAGGTTGTTAATTTTGTTGTAAAATCTAAAGCTTTCATGCCGACTAAATTCAGTGAAACTGTATAGGGGCAGCAGGTGCCTCAGGTGGTTATGCATTGGGTCAACCAACTTTTTAGAAACGTTATTACATTGAAGAATAATCTGGGGAAATTTGTTGTGTGCCAGGATGGTATTTTACATTCAGAAGGAAATTATTAGAATAATATCATTCACTAATAGTACCATCTCCTGTGGCAAATATTTAGGAAGTTTAATATTCTTCCACATTGCAGAGATTTTTTACTTTTATTATTAATACTTGTTATAGACAGTGTGGAAAAATGTCAAGAGTAGTTAAGACAGACATGAAATGAGCACAAACATTAATGTGACCTACATGTGCCAAGCAGTAACATAAGCATCAGAGAGGAATTTATTATACAGGAATCATGTTACTTGGTAGCATGCTAAGAACCATTAAAAGTCTAAAATCACCATATAAAAGTATTTAAGGTAGCACTTGAAGATTATATATTATTTTAGTCCTGCTCTTTAGAACAATTTTTCTCAAAGGGAAAGCCTAAATTGTCTTAAAAACATGGAAGAGAAGAAGTTTGCCCTTGGCTGTAACACTCTATGTGCATTAGTTGGTGTGCTAATTAAATGACTCTACGAAATGCATGGTGCAACAATAAAGACTGTATGTAGATATTTAATATGGTTTTATTCTGTGTTTGAGATGAGTATTGTTATGGTGCGAAGAGGTATTCATTATTCATTTACATTTGTATTTGAAACTGATATTTATTTGGGTCCTAACAAGTTCTACATCCTTAGTGTAGTCCCATGAGGATTTGTGGAATGAAATTCTGTTCTGTTTTTGTGATATAGTAGTTAGGTGTCAGACTACAGTTAGAGCTGACATCTTATGGTATTTAAAGTAACTTACAGGTTAATAAATAATACCAACAAATGCACAAATATTAAAAGTATACTTTCACATGTAACCCACTTATACTCCTGCTTTTTTCAGTCCTTTTCAGATCAACTTGTGAAGAAGATTGAAACATGTCGGAGTAGTAGTGGGTTTCAAGTGAAAGCGTACTTTTAATACCTGTGCATTTGTTGGTATTATCTTTTAAATTGTTTATTAATGCACAGATGTGAATACCGTTAAGATAACTTACAGGTATTACATTATGTGGTTCAACATCCTGTTGGTTATGACAGTTGGAAAGGTGTGTTGCAAGGTTGTTCAGCTGTGATTGTTTAGAATGATGTCTCACAATTTGTGCCAGTTGTGAATAATTTGTGAAGCTGGAGAATGTCTCCAGCTGTCCATAGTAGCTCTTCCATTCTCTATCCTAAATTCTTTCCACACTTTTTTACAAAGGGTATATATTTTCTTTAATACACCAGTTCAATTTTAATTTATCAGAAATTGTTTGGTTAAATGTTTTAAATATGTGAGATCTCTTTCTTTGCCCTTTGGGTTGGGTTGAGTGTAAGGATTATGCTGCTTCATGTTTAATATTATACATGAAGTAACAGCAATACCATTTATAAATAGATGTCTTTATGTTTATCAATGAAGCAAGTGGTACAAGCTGTGGTGAAGAGTACTGATGTAGAGGTACTGCTTATTCATGTACGTACATTTTTTCTGCAGCAAAAATGACCATCATCTGGGATGTTCATCATTCTTTTGTTTGAGGTTTTTGACATAATTTTGGCATTCTGTGGATACTACATGTGTGTGTGCATGCGTGTGTGTGCCTGTGTGCGTGTGTGTTAGATCCCTGTATTCTCTGTGCAATGCTTCCTGATGAAGCATGCCGACTCTTCAAACTTAGACTCTTCATCTTCACAAAATATATAGTCTGGATTAACACAACCCTGCTGCAGAGAGCATTTGCTCTGTGATGGAAATGTCCATGTAGTACTTCACTTACCTTTTTTCCTTCTCTTTAGTGATGTGTCATTCAGGAGTCTTTCCCTGTGACTCGTGCTTTTTCCCAGGAGGATGTTGTGGTGAATCAGAACAGTGAGGGAAGTGAATCACGTATTAGTGATAGAGTTTTGAAATTGGGATTTTTGTTCCATTGTTGAATAATTATGTATAGTTTATTATGTTTAGGATATATTTTGTCATTGTAACAAAAAAGGGGAAGATTTTTGTGTTTGGTTCATTCATTCATTCATTCCATTGGCATGTGCAGAATGCGACGATTCCTTCCTGTTCTCAGGAGCTTCTTCCATTCCTCTCTATTATGTACTTTTTCACGCCACTCTTCTCCACCAACTATTCTTCCATCCTCCCTCACCTCATCTTGCCATCTGTTTCTTGGTCTACCTCTCAGTCTTGTTGTTCCCAGATTCATATATAATACTTTTTTGGGAATTCTGTTTTCTTCCAAACCAACGTAATCTAACCTTATTGTCTCTACTATAGTAGGTTCTTTAACTCTTGCATGAATTTCTTTATTGATTAATATCCTCCAAATTTCTTTTTTATTGTCATATACTGGTCCTAAAATTCTTCTATACACTTTCCTTTCAAAAATGTTCAATTGCTTTCTATCTTTCTTTGTTACTGTCCAAGTTTCTGATGCATCTGTTAACGTTTTGTCTATTATTGTGTTCTTTAGTTTTAATTCTAGTTTCTTTGATATGTTTTTATTTTTAAAAAAATTTTATAGCATAAAATTTGTTTTGTTAGCATTTTTTATTCTTTCTTGCAAGTCTATTTGGTTATTGTTATCTTCATTAAGTATAACTGCTAAATATTTAAAGTTTTCCACTCTTCCAAATTTCAAATTTTTTATTTTCAAATGTCCTATTTTATTTTTCTTCAAACTGTTTTTCCTCTCCACTATCATATATTTTGTATTTTCTTGGTTTATCTGTAGTCCAAACTTTCTGGCAATGTTTTCCACTTCTACAAAAAGTTTTCTTATTTCTGTTTCATTTTTTCCCAATTAATGCAATGTCACCTGCGTGCGCTAATATATTCAATTGCTCTTTACCAATCTTTGTACCACTATGAACTGTTTTTATACTTTGTATCACTTTTTGTAATGCCAAATTAAATAATATTGGTGATAAAGGCTCACCCTATTTCAGGCCTGTTTTATTTTCAAAAAATGATTACAATGTTCCTTCCATTCTAACTGCAATTCTTGTCTCTTTTACACATGCTTTACACGTATTTATTAATTTAGTAGGAATTTTAAATTCTTTCATACATTTCCATAATGTATACCTTTATATGCCTTTTGAAAATCAATAAATAAATACTGTACATTCTGATTATACTCCCATACTTTCTCCTTTATTAATTTAAATGCAAATATATTGTCAATTACAGATCTTCCATCTCTAAATCCATTCTGATAGTCCCCCATAACTTTTTCAATATATGGTTTAATTTTTCCCAATATTATATTTGACAAAATTTTGTAAGCTGCATTTCCCAGTGCTACGAGTATTCCCCTGTAATTCTCACACCTATCTCTGTCTCCTCTCTTGTGTATAGGAACTATTATTGTTTCTTTCCATTCTTCAGGTATCCTTTCCTCCTCCCAGATTTGTCTTACTAGTTCACACATTCTATTCAGTAGTTTCTTTCCTCCATGTCTTGTTAATTCTGGATGTATTCCATTAGTTCCAGCCGCCTTGTTATTTTTTAAGTTTCTTATCCTTTTTTACTTCTTCTATATTGAGTTCTTTTACTTCATTTTCAAGTTTGCTAATTTCCATATTTCCTTCTTTAATTAATTCCCTTGGTTTTTCTGTGTTCAGTAATTTGTCAAAATATTCTTTCCATATTTCTGCTTTCTACCTTGTATTCATTGCCAGTTCTCCATTTTTTGTCCCTAATTATGCTAAATGTATGTTGGTATCCTTTCTTAAATTGATTTACTATTTTATACATTTTCCTTGTGCTATTATGCTTTTGATCTTCTTCTGTTGATTCTTTTACATTTTTCATGTATGTCTTTTTCTTATTCGTAATTATTTTGTGGGCTTCTTTTCTTTCATGGTGATAATCCTGCTCTTCCTTCTCCTGCCTTCCTTTTATCAACCACTTTTCTCTCGCTTTCTTCATTTCTTCTATTGCAAATTTGCATTCCTCATCATACCATTTATTTTTAAATGTTTCTGTGCCTTCATCCTTTTCTATAAGCTGCTGTTTGGTTTCCTTGATTATTGTTATAATGTTTTCCCATTTTTCATTAATAACAGGTAAAGTGATCCCGTTACAGGCCTGGTGTGGCCCAGAGGGTGGGTAGAGGTATAGCTCTACTCTTCCATGACTGCGGTACTAGAAGGGGGTGAGTGGTCAGCAGCACACCCCGGCCGCACTTTACCCCCGGGAAGGACCCGGTACCCATTTTACAGAAGGCTGGGTGGGCCCCAGGGCCGGTCTGGACGGGCAGAAAATCTCGTCCCCACCAGGATTCGATCGCGGACCGTCCAGCCCTTAGTCAGTCACTATACCAACTGAGCTACCCGGCCCATATTTTTCATTAATATTATTGTCAATATTATCTTCATTGTCCAAATTTTCCAGTATTTCAAACTTATTATTAATTTCTATAGCATATTCTTGTTTACACTTCGGATTTTGAAAAATATTCACCATTTTTCTTTCCTGATTATATTTATTTCCAATTTTTACCCTTAATATCACTTTAAAATTTATCGTCAGTAAGTTGTGATCTGATCCAATGTCTGGTCCCCTTAGTGCTCTGATGTCTGTTATTGCACTCCTGAATCTATTTCTAATGAAACATGATCTGTTTGGTTTGCTGTCCTGCCATCCGCTGAATACCATGTCTCTTTGTGAATATCTTTATGTGGAAACGTTGTACTTCTTACATTTAAATGTTCAGATATTGCAAAGTGAATCATTTTTATTCCGTTGTTGTTAGTTTCATTATGTAAACTTTCATTGCCAGTAGTGGGTTTGTATATGCTTTCTTTACCAACTTTTGCATTAAAATCTCCAAGTATTATTTTAATATCCGACCTAGCTAATTGATTTATATTGTGCTCTAATAAATTGTAAAATTCTCTTTTATCTCTTCCGTTTTTTCATTTGTTGGTGCATGGACATTTATAGGAGTACATGAAAACCATTTAGCCTTTAATCTCAAACAGCATATTCTTTCATTTACAATTTTGAAATCTTTAACATATTTTAAAAATTTTCAACTTACATGAAAACCACAAACAAATTCATGTTTTTTACTCTCTGATCCACTATTGAATAAACCAAAGATATCAAATTTTTGAATACCACTTTCCATCTGAGTTTCCTGAAGCGCTGCTACATTGAAGTCTAAATTTGACACTTCATTATGGAGCACTTTTAGTGCTCGTGACCAAAATAGGCTTCTTACATTCCACGTTCCAATTTTCATATTCCTTTTCCAAATCCACTCATCATCAATTATCCCTTCCTTCCATGGCTCCTTCAAGAAATTCATAACTGTATATTTTTTACTTAGCTGGGGGGTTAGATCATTGTAAAACCCTTAACCTGAAGGGCCAGGATTTTTAATCAGGGTTTACTCCCTTATACGATTTGCTTTCACCATAGCTTCCAGAGTGTCATCTACCCTTGGTTTGATTTTGGAGTGTCCTTCTCCTAGGAGGGTTACAACCAAGCTCAAGGGTCCCTCCTACCCTATCTGATAGACCCTTATGATCAGGTCCATCAGACCCCCTTGCTCTTTCTGCTCAGTGACCCACACTGCCGAAGGGGTTGGTTACCTCAAATTTAGCATGGGTTATTCACCTTAACAGGACCCACCACTAGTAGGCAAGAGTGGGGTAGGATGGAGAGGTTTGTAGATTTTCATCTTCATGTTGAAAATCTTACTAAGTATCTTGTAACTTCATGTCACTCTCCCATATGGGTCCCTTTTTTGTGTTTGGTGCATGATCATAATAATACACAAATCTGCCAGTTTGAGCAGGTGGGGGAAATATTAGCAAATTTTTATTAAACATTTATTGAATAATATTGTAGGAAAAGTGTCCCATACCTGTTTGTCACAGTATGTGCTAAATGTTGTTAGACCATACAATGATTAACATAATGTTGCTGAAATAATGAGGCATGTCATGTGATAGAAGTATGCCAGTGTTTTAGAGGAACCTGTTGCCTCTGTCTTCAGGTACACAGTTTTATGTACATCACTGTGTACATCTGATTGGTATGATTTTCTGGGTTATGGCTCCATGTAATCTAGTAGGAGGTTATCAAAATTTTGGAGGATACTTAAACTGAAGGCATCAGTTATGTGTGTAATGTTACGATATTTATACCATACTATACATCATTGCATCCTTCAAGACTGCACTCTTCATAGTCACTGCTTTAAAAACCCCAAATCTGGCAGAAGTTTTTCCCATTTTGTAGTATTGAAAGTTCAGACATTTTTGTTGAGTACTTGCCCTCTAGGTCATTGACCATTTAGATATCCCTCTTGAAGCACTGTTATTCACCTACTATATCAGGGGTCATTAGAGCATCAGATTTCAGCTTCAATTCACATTCAGGCTATGCATGTCTATCACAGCAGGATCATGCTTAAGTAACTGTACTGCTTTAAATAACTGTGTGGTGACTTACTATAGGTAATTCAGTTGTCAGTTTTACATTTTAGATAGCTAATACATTGTGCAAAGGAAATTTTAATTCTTTATACAACAGAACAAAGAATTGGATACTAAGTAGGTTCTTTGGACAATGCTGAATCAGTGTCTGTTTTCATCTTATAATTCTGCAGAATGTAATGTTATGCTGTGGTTTGTATTATTCAGGAACCCGCACAGTAGGTCCAAATGCACTGTGAAAAGTAATGTAAAAATGAACTGAGAATGATTATTTTATTATAAATATTATGGGTGACCCATAAATAACTTATGCTGATTGTGTGCTTATTTATTTTATAAAAAATGCATTGGTTTAATACTCCTGATGCTGTAATTTGTGGTTGCTGTAGTTTTGTTGTCCATTTTAAAGATTTCTGTTACTGGGATTTTGAGATAGTCATCCTGCCTATAGCAGTTTTCTTTTTGTTTTATCACCATTTTGCAGTGGGTGTAGGTTTCTGGTAGAGGACTGGAGCATTAAGTGTACCATATTCTTCTGCTTCCACAATTACTGGATTTGGACGTCATAATCTTCAAGAACTCCTTATGACACAGACACATATTTGCGACCACAGAGTTTCATAGCGTAATTTATTATTTTTTTAAAGTATTTGAAGTATCATTATAGTTCGGTACAGAACCATCGTCATCTTGGTTTTTGAGTCCAGTATAGTAAGGGAACATTGCCCTTGGTCATAAACAGATCCCTGTACATTTGTGATGGTATCACATTTGCTAGTGAATGTTACATTTGACATGTGCTGTGTTTTGGTATGCAGATGTATATATATATATATATATATATGTATATGTGTGTGTGTGTGTGTTTAT